>Ga0209231_1000486_pt1 | contig 21849 bp, 25 predicted proteins | sample Deesub45470m_DNA_FD_188086 | JGI IMG/M metagenome (GOLD analysis project Ga0209231, IMG submission 188086) | Deep subsurface microbial communities from North Pacific Ocean - 450_OLKR46/470m Metagenome (SPAdes) (version 2) | ecosystem: Environmental > Terrestrial > Deep subsurface > Unclassified ... | reverse complement strand
CAACAACATTGGCAGCAAATCTTCCAATTGGCCAGCGTTTACTTTTGGCTTGGTAGGTGCGGGTAGTGGTTCTCCTTCAATCAAACCAATCAATTGATTGACTGCAGCGTCTATGCCACCAGCAAAATCACCTTGCTTAAAATGTGGTGTCATCGTCTCACTAATAATGCGTTTGGCATATAAGTCCGTCACAGCGCCTTCTAAACCATAACCCACTTCAATCCGCATCTTACGATCATCTTTTGCAACCAAAACCAATAGGCCGTCATCAATTTTTTCGCGGCCTACTTGCCACTCGCCCACAACGCGAATTGCATATTGTTCAATCGCTTCTGGCTGTGTCGTTGGCACGATTAATACCGCAATTTGACTGCCTTTTGTTGCTTGAAAATTGGCCAGTTTGTCCTCAAGCGTTGCTTGTTGAGTTGAGGATAAGGTTTGGGTTAAATCCACCACATGTGCAGAAAAATCTGGCACTTCGACCAGCGCAGCTAACGCCAATTGTGACGCCAATAATACCGTCGCAACTAGCGTTAATAAGCTCGTCTGAAATAATCGCTTCAACTGATTTAGCTTACCTAATCTTAGAACTCAACTTTAGGTGGTGCTGAAATTTCAGCTTCATTTTCAACGGTAAATGATGGTTTGGTTTTATAGCCCATCACCATTGCAGTTAGGTTGGTCGGGAAGCTACGCACGACAACGTTGTAATCTTTAATGGTTTCAATAAAGCGATTACGCGCCACTGTTACGCGGTTTTCTGTGCCTTCCAATTGCGCCTGCAAGTCTCTAAAACCTTGATCGGCTTTTAGATTCGGATAGTTTTCTGCAACCAACATCAAGCGAGATAACGCGCTTGTCATTTGCCCTTGTGCCGCTTGAAACTTAGCCATCGCCGCTGGATCATTTAGCAATTCTGGCGTCATTTGAATGCTACCAACACTGGCACGCGCCTTGGTGACTTCAGTAAACACTTCTTTTTCATGCTCAGCATAGCCTTTAACCGTGCTCACCAAATTCGGCACCAAATCTGCACGCCGTTGATATTGGTTCAGCACCTCAGCCCAGCTAGCTTTTGCCTCTTCATCTAACGATTGAAACTGGTTATAACCACAGCCCGTTAGCGCTAACATAGAGATAACTAATAGACATTTCAGCAATAGATTTTTCATCTGTTTTTCCTTTTAAAATATGCAATTGCTTGCTAAGAATTGATGCGTTTGTTCAGTATATGGTGATTTTTGATGGCATTACAAGTGAGCAATAGTAAACTTTGCAAGGCATAAGTCTGCCCAAGCATGTGCTTTGTCTGCTGTGTTTTGCAATAAAGCATCAGGCGCATAAGTCACAATCACAGGCGTTTCTTTTAGCTCGTGCGTCTTACCTCGCAATTGTGCCAATGGATGGGTAAGCGCCAAAAGTTGTTGTGCGACATCCTCACCCATCGCCACAATCACTTTTGGCTGAAAATCAACAATCGATGTTATCTGCGCTTCAGCCATCTCTTGACCTACTTTTATCGTCACTGCTGCTAGCATATTGTGCAATAAAGTTTCAGCGGCTTCAGTCTGTTGTGCTTTAAGCACAAATAGCCACTGGCCGTCTTCGCTTACAATCAATCTAACCTTAACTGATGTCACTTCTGCTTCTTGCTCATCGCTAGTCGTCTGTTGGTTAACCAGCTGTTCTGATGATTGCATCAGCTCTGTTTCTGGCGCTGCTACAGGATTACGTAGCTGCCACACAGGCAACAATTCTAATTCACGCAATATATCTTCACGACTCATCATAATGCCAACCCCATTAATACGGCATCTTCTCGGCCTTTAGCAGCAGGGTAATAACCGCGTCGCACACTCATTTCCACAAAACCAATATCTTCATATAAAGTAATGGCAACAACATTGCTCGCTCTCACTTCTAAAAACATATTCAATGCATTTAATTCACGCGCACGGTCAGTCATATGCGTTAACAACATGCGACCTAAGCCTTGTTTTTGATACGGTTTTGCCACGCTAATATTCAGCAAATGTGCTTCATCTAATACCATCATCATGAGCGCATAACCAACAATCTCATCTTGCTGCGTTAATACCCAAGCCTTGTGACGCGATTTAAGCGAATCGTTAAAATTGCCACGTGTCCAAGGGTGCGAGTAAACCGTTGATTCGATTTGCACCACCGCATCCAAATCGGCTTCTTGCATTGGTCTAAACGTATAATTTGGTTTAAGCACAGCACTCATAAACGTAAGCCCTGCTCGCGCTCTTTAGATGTTAGCGCAACACGATTACGGATATAAATCGGCTTCGCTTCGCTCGCAGAAACAACTTCGCCCCGCGCAAATATCGGCATCGCTATACGCATAATTGCCTCCGCTTTTGGTGTCATTTCAGGAAATGTGTTAACCACTTGTTGCTGATATTGTTCGCGCAAACTTTCGTCATAAACTTTCCAAGCCGTTCCAACACCAACCCAATCATCGCCTTCAACAGCTGGCACATCCTGCGGTTTATAAACTCCAGCTGCATGCGTTTCTATCCAGCCATCACCTTTACGAATATAAGCGGCATGATAAACCTCACCCATCCGCGCATCCGATGCAACAATCACGCGCTCCGCGCCACTCGCCTCAGCTAAAGCCAACAAAACATTGACGCCAACCACAGGTAGATTGGCACCAAATGCCAAGCCTTGCGCCACACCGCAAGCAATGCGAACACCCGTAAATGAGCCAGGGCCAGCGCCAAAAGCAATTCCATCTAAATCGCTTAAATTTAACTGCGCCTTATCTAACAACCCTTGAATCTGCGGCAAAATCAATTGTGATGCCGTTTGCCCCGCTAGAATATCAAGCGTTTCAAGTTGTTCATTTGTCTGTAAAGCAATCGATAAAAACTCAGTCGATGCATCAAAAGCTAATAATTTCATAGGTGTTATTTTGACATTAAAACGGCATATCTGCTCTAAATAATCAGTTCAATCGTCGGCAACATTACCTCGCAACGCCTTAATCCGTCCGCGCTGCGTTTTACTTTCTAATCGTCTTTTTTGCGAACCATACGTCGGCCGTGTTGCATAACGAGTCGGATGCACATGATTAGCGGCACTCACAATCGCATGCAAGCGCTTAATCGCATCCTTTTTATTCGCCTCTTGTGTACGAAATTGCTGCGCCTTAATCACCAAGACGCCTTCAGTCGTAATGCGCTTATCATTACTATTTAATAGCCTGCTTTTTAAAACATCGCTTAAGCTTGAAGCTGAAATATCAAACCGCAAATGAATCGCGCTAGAGACTTTATTAACATTTTGCCCACCAGCGCCTTGAGAGCGGATGGCGGTGAGTTCGTATTCGGTTTCAGGGATTAACAGCATTTTACTTACAATTTATGTAGCTTAAGAAATCTAACCTTTACCAGTCAACTTCGCCTGACATATTCTTGGGATAATTTTCCGAAACAGACTCCAACAGAGTCTTATCTCTATCAACTTTTATAGCACTTAACCATTCATTATTTTCTTTTTTCAAGCGAAGTTGTTCGTGAAACATACCATTTCTGGCATAAAAAAAGATATTGAATCTTTTACTACATTCCTCTTCTGAAAGAGATACTGTACATAAATCACTAAAATGTTTAGGTAGCATAGTGCCTATTGAGAACCTTTTTTCATAGTCGCGGGTCGCTTTTGGATTAGCAGAATGCGCATTAAATTTATCTAAATCAACAACTCTAATTGTTAAATCATAAAGCGGGTAATCGCCTTGATGTTGAACCGTTAGACTTCTTCCTAAATAATTTTCAGTGATCCCTACATAACAAAAACTATTACCTCCACTAATCTGGCTAAATATCAGTGATGTTCTTGCCTCTAAGTTATCAAATATATCATTAGCTCTTTTTTCAATTTTTTCTAAGTTATCTTCTACTTTAGCTTGCCCCGTTATTCGAAAGTATTGTTCGCTAAACCAACTTACTAAAATAAAGCTTGCACCAAAAATATTTATAATATCCACATTCACAAAAGACAACGTGTTGGACTCTTTCTTATAAAAGTTTATAACCGCCCAAACACAAGCTACAGTAAATGGAATCCAATACTCTTTTAATAATTGTTTAACAGTTTTCATCATTCATCCCTCTTAAACTTATTCAAAAAACGCTTCCACATCAGCCAACACCTTCGTTCTTCTAAACGGCGGCAGACTTTGCCAAATACGTTTACCATAAGATTTGGTAATCAAGCGCGGGTCGCAAATCATCAGCACGCCTCTATCAGTTTCATCGCGAATCAAGCGGCCAGCGCCTTGTTTTAACGTAATCACCGAGTAAGGTAATTGATATTCCATAAAGGCATTTTTACCTTCGGTATTGAGTTTATCGATGCGTGCGGATAACACTGGATCATCTGGCGGTGCAAAGGGTAATTTATCAATAATCACCACACTTAAGGCTTCGCCACGGACATCGACGCCTTCCCAAAAACTTTGCGAACCGACTAGCACGGCATTACCATGTGCGCGAAAACGATCCAATAACTCGGTGCGCGTGCTATCGCCTTGTAATAACAATGGATATTCCATGCCATTATTTGCGAAAGACTCTTTTAATAGCGCATGTATTTCTCGCATGGCGCGCAAGGATGTGCACAATACAAATGCACGACCTTGGCTGGCTTGTATCACGGGTAAAGCTGCTTCAGCGACTGCCTCAATATAATTTGGGCTATTCGGATCTGGCATATTCGCTGGCGCATATAACAAGGCTTGTTGTTCATAATCAAACGGACTTTGTAAATACAGGGTTTCTGCCTGCGATAAACCCATTTGCCCTTGGTAATGACTAAAGTCGCTTTTCACAGCGAGCGTTGCAGAAGTGAAAATCCATGCACGAGGCTCAGCATTGAGTTGTTTACCAAAGCCATCCGCAACACTAAGTGGCGTTGCATGCAATTGTACCGACTGCGTAAAAACTTCTACCCAGCGCACTAAATTACTATTTTCTGCTTTTTGCCAACGACGCAGTTGTATCAACAACTCTTCGCCACGTTGCCAACATTTTTCAAGCATAGGGTCACGTGCTGCTTGACTCTCCAACACGCTTGTTAGCGCAGCTAATTGTGTTTGCATCTCACTATATGCGTCTTCAAAGCCTTTTAACACCAGCGCTTTTTGCACCGGCATGCGCGCGCCTTCATAAGCAAAGATTAATCTAAAGTCTTTGACCGCTTTTTCGAGTGGCGGCACCGCATCGCTCAATGCAATACAGTCTTTTGCTAAGGTAAGGTAAGCCGAGGTGCTATCGCGACAAAGCTCTAGCAGTTGATTAGTTGATACATCTTCGCCAAAAAACAAGCCTGCCACTTCGGGCAGTTGGTGCGCTTCATCGAATATCACGGTATTGGCACTAGGCAGCAATTCAGCAACACCTTCATCGCGCAACATCACATCGGCAAAAAATAAATGATGATTCACTACCACCACATCGGCTGCTAATGCTTTTTTACGCGCCTCCATGACAAAACATTCTTTGTAAAAAGTGCAGTCTTGGCCTAAGCAATTCTCACGTGTAGAAGTCACATTCGCCCAAACCATCGCGTTTTCCGGCACTTCGACCAATTCACTTTTATCGCCTGTTTTACTATGTTCGGCAAAACTTTTAATCAGATGTACATATTTGGCATCTTCACGTGATGCAAACCGACCATCTTGTTGCGCGCGCTCTAAGTGATAATGGCAAACATAATTAGCACGCCCTTTTAACATACTCACCGTTACAGGCACTTTGAGCGCATCGCGCACATTGGGTAAATCACGGTTAAACAATTGATCTTGTAAGGTTTTTGTACCCGTTGAAATAATCACTTTGCCACCAGAAAGCAGCGCGGGAACCAGATAAGCAAACGTCTTTCCTGTACCTGTTCCCGCTTCGGCGACCAATTGTTTATTATGCGCAATCGCATCTGCAATCGCCTCTGCCATCCGCACTTGTTCAGCGCGCTCTGAGTAACCTTTTATGGCACTAGCTAGCGGCCCTTGTGGCGTAAATAGTTGACTTAGCGATGTACTTAGATTGATAGACTCAGACATAAGCCGAATTATCCCATGAATCGAGCTTGATGCACGAAATGCAACACGCGGAACTAATCCAGCATGATGTTCATCCTAAGCATGAATTAACCATGATTGCCTGACAGCCTTTGGTTAAATTGGAGTATCATTATCGCCATTATCGAAAAAAGCGGGACGCTTACGTTAACACAATGAAACGCTTTATTTTTAACACTGCTTTGACCATCAGCTTGTTGCTGCCGACCATTGTTGTCGGCAATTTCAGCACCAAGAATGCTGAAGGCGTCACCATCACGTTTTTAGAAGATGAAGATTTAACCACTACAAAAAATAGTTTGTCGCAAGAAGTGCTTATCCAAGCGATGAGTCTTGAAGGTAGCCGCTATAAATTAGGTGGCAATTCACCTGAAACAGGATTTGACTGCAGTGGCTTTGTTAATTACGTTTTCAATCAAGTAGCTAATATTCAACTGCCACGCACAACAGGTGGCTTGAGCCGAATTGGTCAATCGGTTGATGCTAAGGAATTACAACCAGGTGATTTAGTGTTTTTTAATACCCGACGAAGCGCATTCTCTCATGTCGGTATCTATATTGGTGATGGTGATTTTATCCACGCACCGCGCGCAGGCAGAACAGTGACGGTTGAAAACATGGAATCAGGTTACTGGCAACAGCATTTTAATGGTGCCAAACGCATAGACGAAATCGCAGCCAACTAAACCTGTATCAGTTCACAGGCTTATCGCTATGCCCAAGATTTCTGTCTGGATCAATATGATCGCGTATCAGCTGCTTCAGCTCTTTTGATTCAGGAAAGCGACCAACTGTCTTTCTGTTAAATAAAATTTCTCCATTTAATCGCACGATAAATACACCACCAGTCCCAGGCATCAATGCAACACTGTGCAAATCCGTTTCAAATGTCGTTAACAGCTCTTGCGTCATCCAAGCCGCTCTTAATAACCAGCGACATTGGGTACAATATTCGATTTCGATACGATGCAAATGACTCACTACCCTCTCCAATTCATTATTTTTGTCAATCAGCCGATATAATGCATATAAAATAATTAAATAATGAACCTATTATATTGTTATGTATTCTTATACACTGACAATTCAATCAATTTTATATTAATAACAAAGGCAATACATGCACGCGATATTTAAAAAATTTGGCTTAATCACATCAGGCATTCTTATTGGCTTGCTTATTAGCCTCAACTTAACCGCATTGGCAGACAAACTTGGTGTCTCTGATTTGCCCGTTGATGATTTACGCGTTTTTGCGGAAGTCTTTGGCAAAGTGAAAAGTGACTACGTTGAAACAGTTGAAGACAAAAAGCTAATCGATGAGGCGCTCACAGGCATGTTGCAAGGCTTAGATCCGCACTCTGCCTACATGGATAAAGATGCCTATAAAGATTTGCAAGCGGGTACCCAAGGTGAGTTTGGTGGTTTAGGCATTGAAGTAACAATGGAAGACGGCTTAGTTAAAGTGGTGACCCCAATTGAAGACAGCCCCGCTTATAAAGTTGGATTAAAATCTGGCGACCTTGTGATGAAGTTAGATGACAAACCAGTCAGAGGGATGACGTTAAATGATGCGGTTAAAATCATGCGCGGCACGCCTGGCTCAAAGATTAATTTAACGATATTACGTAAAAATACAGATAAACCTCTCGAATTCACTATTACCCGTGATGTCATCAAATCGCAAAGTGTGAAAAATAAATATCTTGAACAAGATTATGGCTATGTTCGTATTACTCAATTCCAAGACCATACAGGTGAGGACTTAGCGAAGGCATTAATTTCATTAGAGAAAGAAAATAAAAAGCCACTTAAAGGTCTTGTACTAGATTTACGTAACAATCCTGGCGGTTTGCTAGATGCAGCGGTCGGCGTATCAGCGGCATTTTTACCTAAAGATAAACTAGTGGTTTATACCGAAGGTCGGATAGAAGACTCTAAAATGAATTTAACCGCAAACGCCAGAGACTATGCACGTCGTGGTAAATCAGACTATCTAAGAGCAGTACCTGACAGTTATAAGAAAACGCCAATGGTTGTTCTTTTAAATGCTGGTTCAGCCTCTGCTTCTGAAATTGTTGCTGGCGCATTGCAAGATCACAAGCGTGCGACGATTTTAGGTGTAACGAGTTTTGGTAAAGGCTCAGTACAAACGATTTTACCGATGAATAACGGTAGCGCAATTAAATTAACAACCGCGCGTTATTTCACGCCAAATGGTCGCTCTATTCAAGCCAAAGGCATTGAGCCAGACATTCAAGTTGGTGATGGTTCTGACGATTCATTTAGAATTCATGAAGCCGATTTGGCTGGTCATTTGTCAAACCCTAAAGATGCTAAGCTGCAAGATGGTGGAAATGAAAAACCAGCTGAAGTGTTAAGTAATGAAAAAGAAGAAGCGCTTAAAAAAGCAAAAGAAGAGAAATTTGCTGAGCCTAAAGGCCCAGTTGAGCCCGCCTCTGCAGATGACTTCCAATTTGTACAGGCCATGAATGTGCTTAAAGGTTTGCCTGTTGAAGCAATGCCGAAAGAGAAAGTAAAATCTGATACTGAAAAATCAGATAAAAAGTAATCCTTTCAATGTATTAAAACGAACCCTGTAGTGATTTTCGCTACAGGGTTTTTTGTTACAAAAAAACACATAAAACTAGTTGCTTTAATGATAATTTAAATTAAACTGGCTCCATGTTAATGGATAGACTTATTACCACATTCGATACCGCATTACGTACCGTTTTTGCAGAAGCAAGAGCGACACGGGAACATCCAGATGCGGCGATTCAGAGTGATGAGATAAATGATCTCCAGAAACAGAAAGTAATTGGTTTGATGCGTGTTAACCATGTTGGTGAAGTTTGTGCTCAGGCGCTTTATAGTGGGCAAGCATTTACTTCGCGTAACCCAGAAGTAGTCGCGGCATTAGAACATGCTGCCGCAGAAGAAACCGACCATCTTGCATGGTGTGAGTCGCGCATTAAGTCATTGGGTGGCAGAAAAAGCTTTCTTAACCCAATTTGGTATATGGGCAGTTTTACAATTGGTGCGGTAGCTGGCGCTATTGGTGATAAATGGAATTTAGGATTTTTGGCAGAGACCGAGCAACAAGTGAGTGCTCACCTCTCGAGCCATTTGGCGCAATTGCCCAGTGAAGATAAAAAAACAAGGGCAATTATTGAGCAAATGCATATTGATGAAACGCAACATGCGCAAGAAGCAGTTAATTTGGGCGCAGCTGAATTACCCGCTTCTATCAAAGCCGCCATGAGCATTTCTTCTAAAGTAATGACAACAACTGCGTATTATGTTTAAAGGCTTGAAATGGATAAATTTAAAGATGTATTACTTGATTTAGATGATGCAGACGACGTGTTGCGCATTGAACTCTACTATGAAGATGGTGAGTCTGCAGGCGTTATTCACAATAGACCAGGCAGCACAGGCTCAGTTAAAGTATTTAATCACTTATATAAAACATTTGGTAGCATTAATATTGATGCCGCCGTTGAAGGTTTATCGTTATATGCAGAACACACTGCAGATGCGGAAGATAATCCTGGCAAGCACCCTAATATTGATAAACTGTTCAATGTAATAGAAGATCAAGACCCGCTAACAGTTACCATTATCTACGTATAAAGCGCGTTAGCCTGTCGTTAACTTTGCGATAGGCGGATGGTAAATCAGCTCTAGCAAATGACCCACTGCATCTAGGCAATAAAACCCACGCGAGCCATCGCGATGGGTTTTAGGCGCTTCGGTAATTCGCACACCTTCTTGAACAAAATAATCGTACCAATCATCAACAGCTTCTGCTTGATTTAACACGAACCCGATATGATCAAGACGTTGCCTTGCTTCAGGCGTGTAATCCACGCGATGCAAGGCAAATACATCACCTTCGTTCGTCAAATAGACATTATCCGCATCGGGTTGCCACTCAATCCGCATCCCCATAATCCGCGTATAAAAATCGATTGCCGTATCCAACTCTTGCACAAATAGTGCAATATGTCGTATTCCAATCATGCCTTTAGGCTGCGACATAGATTACGCTGTTTCCACCGTTCGAATCTCGTAACCGTGTGTTATTTCTACACTTTTACTGAGCATAATAGACGCTGAGCAATATTTCTCTGCTGATAACGAGACTGCACGCTCAACTTGCTTCTCATTCAAATCATTGCCTGTCACCACAAAATGCACATGGATTTTGGTAAACACTTTAGGGATTTCATCTGCGCGTTCCGCACTGATTTCTGCCACACATCCCACCACAGCTTGGCGTGATTTCTTCAAAATAGTCACGACATCAAATGAAGTACATCCGCCCATGCCGATTAATAGCATTTCCATTGGGCGCATACCGATATTGCGACCACCATTTTCAGGCGCACCATCCATCACAACTGCGTGCCCAGTTTCAGATTCGCCCATAAAGGCAACATCCTCAATCCATTTAATGCGTGCTTTCATCTATTTCACATCCAATAGCTCAACATCAAACACCAGTGCTGCATTCGGCGGAATCACACCACCCGCACCACGTTTGCCGTAGCCCATTTCAGATGGAATAATCAGTGTGCGTTTGCCGCCAATTTTCATGCCTGCAAAGCCTTGATCCCAACCTTGAATCACTTGACCAGCGCCCAAAGCAAACTCAAACGGCTGGCCTCTATCAACAGAGCTATCGAATTTTTCACCTTTGTTTTCTGGTGCATTTTCATCATATAACCAACCTGTGTAATGCACAGAAACCATAAAGCCTGGCTCAGCCTCACGGCCTTCTCCTACAACAGTGTCATTCTTAACTAGTTCAGTGATGTTTTGTGTCATTGCTGTGTTTTCCTTATTGTCGTCAGCGACATTATTAGATTGAGCTTGGCATGCATTTAATAGTGATAATAAACACACCGCTGCAATCATCGGTTTTAATTTAGTCATCGTCATTCAACCATTATTTAAAAAATGAAGTTTGTATGATACTGCATATTGGTTTAAGTTCTCAACCTGATGCAATCAAGGATGCTCATACACCCAATTAATCAGCGCATCTTGGGCATTTCTACTGGCATATGCTTTCGCATCGTTTACGATCATCACCACTACATTACGCCGATTTTTTGCATCTAATACATAACCAGCAATCGCACTCACATCATTAATCGAGCCTGTTTTCATATGCGCTCTTGCGCTCACAGGCGTTCCTCTTAGCCGCTTAATCAAAGTACCATCTAATGAAAGAATCGGTAACGATGATATCAACTCTGGCATAGTGGGCCCTTGATATGCATCAATGAGCATTTGACCTAAGCTATTAGCAGAAACGCGCTCAATACGAGATAATCCAGACCCATTTTCTATTACCAATTGGTCGGCATTTCTGCCCTTATCCATCAACCACGATTTAACAGCTAACATGCCTCTTACCTCATTTGCGGGCTGGTCATGCTTCTCCGCAGCAATGGTCAATAACACTTGCCTAGCCATCACATTGTTACTCCACTTGTTAATGTCACGTACAACATTCGCAAGCGGCTCAGAGCCTTGCACGGCCAACTGAACAACTTGTAATGGCATCTCGGTTTGACTACGATAGCCACCATTAAATTGTCCGCCTAACTCGCGCCATAGCTTTCGAAACATAAAAAAAGCATATTGCTCATCATCAAATAAGCTTAACTCTAAATATTTCTCACCGCACTGAGATGAAAAGTTACCAGTAAACATCACCACCGCTTTAGCTTTTGTCACATTCACATCGTATTTAAAACGATCACGCCAACTACCACAGCCGTTCTTTGCCAGCTTCATATTGTTAACGATTTCGACTTCTGGCAATTCAGCCTCTTGCGCAATATTTACTGCATCTTTATTCACGGTAAATCTAAAACTTGTATTTCGCCCGTTGACTAAAAAAGCGCTAGGAAATGCGTTGTATGAACGCCACTTTTCATTATCAAAAACCTGATAATCCTCAGTACTGGTCGCAAAATAGCTTTTGTCGATAATCAGATCGCCTTCAATTTTTTTCAACCCTTGCTGGCGCAAACCCACTAACAAGCGACGAAACTCATCTTCTTTAAAGCTAGGATCGCCATAGCCTTTGATAATCAAATTGCCTCGTAATACCCCATTTTCAATAACGGCATCACGATAAACAGATGTTCTCCAGCGAAACGTCGGTTTTAAAATTTCTAATGCTGCATAGGTCGTCACGAGCTTCATCACCGATGCGGGATTCATCGGCTTATCGCCATTCAAGCTAATTAGCGGCCTATCACCATCAACCGCTTGTACAAAAATAGCGGTGCCAGATTCAGGTACACCCGCTTTTTTAAGCGCATCCGCAATTTCAGTCGGTAGCGCGGCAGAGGCATTGCTAATGACCAATAACAGGCTAGCAAAAAGAATAAATTGTTTGATTATCCTGGTCTTAAGCATAACTTTGTTCAATACATAATTTAGTGGTATCAACCATAAAATCCATTTCAGTTTCATTAATGATATAGGGCGGCATGAAATAAACCGTCTTACCAATCGGTCTTAACAGCAAACCATGCTGCAAAGCCTGCTGATAACATGCTGTAGGAAAGGCAGCATTTTTTGTGATTACATCAAATGCCCATATCATGCCTTTATTACGTAAATGTTGAATAGGCAGGTCAGTAAGCACTTGCATTTTTTCATTAATAGCGGCGGTTATTTGTTGATTATTGTTAATCACATCATCTGATTCGAAGATAGCCAATGTGGCTAAGGCTGCGCTACAGGCAAGCGGATTGCCAGTATAACTATGGCTATGCAAAAAGCCTTTTATGGTGCTGTCATCATAAAATGCGCTATAGATTTTATCCGTTGTCAGCACAGTTGATAACGGTAAATAGCCGCCAGTAATTCCTTTTGACAAACAAATAAAATCTGGCTTAATCTGCGCTTGTTCACAGGCAAACATGGTGCCAGTTCGCCCGAAACCGACTGCTATTTCGTCGGCAATTAAGTGTACGCCAAAGCGGTCACAAATCTCACGCGCGCGCTTGATATAAATCGCGTCATACATGCCCATTCCCGCAGCACATTGCACCAATGGTTCGATGATAAACGCGGCCAATTCTGCATGATGTTGCGCTATATACTCCTCTAAAACCTGCGCACGACGTAGGGCAAATGCCTCTGCACTTTCGCCTTTTTCAGCCAAGCGAAAATCTGGACTAGGCATTTGTGCGGACTGCATTAATAACGGCGCATAAGTATCTTTAAAAATAGCGACATCGGTTACCCCCAGCGCACCTAAGGTTTCACCGTGATAACTATTTTGCAAACTAATAAATTTGCTTTTTGCTGGTTTGCCACTATTGCGCCAATAATGAAAACTCATTTTCAAGGCAATCTCAGTTGCACTGGCGCCATCACTGGCATAAAACGCATGGCCTAAACCAGTTAAAAGAGATAACTTTTCTGATAACTTGACGACTGGCTCATGCGTAAATCCTGCTAACATCACATGCTCTAAACAATCAAGCTGTTGCTTAATCGCCTCTTTAATGCGTGAGTTATTATGCCCAAATAAATTCACCCACCAAGAACTTACCGCATCTAAATAACGCTTTCCTTCAATATCGGTTAACCACATTCCTTCACCACTACTAATCGGAATCAGTGGTAATTGTTCATACTGTTTCATTTGCGTGCAAGGATGCCAAACCGCTTGCAGGCTTCTATTTAATAAGTCGTGATTGGTCATGAGTTAAATTGTACAGCTAAATTGTACGTGTTTTTTATCCATAATACTTTTCCTTGAAACAAGCTTTTAAGGCTATTCACCTAAAAAACTAGCGACTGTTATACTCTTAACCATGGAGTTGCTAAACTTACTTGCTAATCTAGATGGACAAATCGCTAGCTTTATTGCCGCTCATGGCAACCTTGTTTACTTATTATTGTTTTCTATTGTCTTTTTGGAGATTGGTGTTTTCCCACTATTCTTTTTACCCGGCAATCCACTGATTTTTATCGCTGGTTCTTTTTGCAAAATTGGCTCGCTACATCTAATCTCTACAGGACTCATCCTACTGAGCGCCGGTTTATTAGGCAACTTACTGAGCTATCAAATTGGCAGCGCATTTGGACGTAAAATTGCTCACAGCCAATCGCCATGGGCTAATCAAAATGCACTTCAGAAAACAAAGCATTTTTATGACCAATATGGCAAATACACCTTGATGGTGTCACCGTTTATTGCGGTAATCAGAACGTTTGCACCCTTATTAGCAGGCGTCAGCCAAATGCAAAAAAAACAATATTTATTCGCTTCGACCGTTGGTAGCATTCTCTGGGTTAGTATATTAATGCTGGCAGGTTATTTTTTCAGCAGTATTCCTTTTATCAAAATGCATATGGCGAGCATCGTTTTAACAGGACTGGCGATTGGACTTGGCTTTGTTGTTTTCGGATTTATTCGATCAAAAAGAAATTAATCATTTTATTAAAATATGGTATCTTAATCAGCATGAAAAAATTATCTATTATCACTACATTAATTTGTATTTTTGCCTTAAGTGGCTGCCATCGCTTTCACCACCATGGCCATGATGGACATTGCCCACCAGGCCAAGCAAAAAAAGGTAATTGCTAAGCCTTTACAGCTGCTTATTAGCACTTATTTTTGTTGGCTGATAGCGCTCGCCAATCAATATGAATTGAACGAACGGTTTTAAGGCGCTGGATTCATCATCTTTAAATGAATCTGCTCAATCTCAGTAATTAAGGCATCACTTAATACGATTTGATAAGCGCCAATATTCTCCGCCAATTGCTCCATACTGGTCGCACCAATAATCGTGCTGCCAACAAACCAACGGTGATAAACAAAACTCAGTGCCATTTGTGCCGGCGTTAAATCATTAGCACGTGCTAATGTTGCATATGCCGCCACCGCAGGCTCAACATTCGGTTTTTTATAGCGCTGTGCATAACCTCGAAATTGCGTCACGCGCCCTTTGGATTGCGGATTATCAATGTACTTAGCGCTAAGATGACCAAAAGCTAAGGGCGAGTAAGCTAGCAAACTAATATTTTCACGATACATCACTTCCGTTAGCCCAAACTCCATGCCGCGATTCATCAAGTTATAGCAATTTTGAATCGTTGCAATACGTGGCAAATTAAATGCATCGGCAATACGGCAAAACTCCATCACACCATAAGGTGTTTCATTAGAAACACCAATCGCACGCACTTTGCCTTCTTTCACTAACTCAGCCAAGGTTTCTAGTTGATTTTGTATGCTCACCCATTCATTTTCAGCACCTCCATCATCAAACTCCAATGCTGGGTCAAACTGATACTGTCCAAATAAAGGCACATTGCGTTCAGGCCAATGTATTTGGTATAAATCAAGATAATCTGTTTGCAAGCGTGTTAATGAATCCTCAATCGCACTGCGAATATTCGTACGCGTTAACGAATCATCGCCATTACGTATCCACGGCATATAACGGTTTCGCCCCGCTACTTTGCTTCCAAGAATAATCTTATCGCGCGCTTGATTTTTCAACCAATGGCCCACCATGGTTTCCGTGCGCGTAAAGGTTTCTGCTTTTGGCGGCACAGGATACATTTCCGCCGTATCAATAAAATTAATGCCTTGCGCTAATGCATAATCCAGCTGCGCATTGGCATCTGCTTGCGTATTTTGGTCACCAAATGTCATGGTGCCTAAACACACTTTTGATACGGCAATATCGGTATTGCCTAATGTTGTCATTTCCATTAACTATTATCCTAATGTAATACTTTAGAGACGGATGATTCATCCACCATCATCGCACGCACAGCGGTCGTCATTTCCCAATTCGCTTCTTTGGCGGCCAGCTGCAACATACTGCAAATTGCCAATATCAATTCAGGTGTTAAGTTAAAATTAACCGCGATATCTTCTAAACAAGTCACTTCTAATTGCTTTGCATCTTCCGTCAGTGTGAAACTAAGGGCTAACAACTGACCATCTGTGCGTAATTTCTCACGTGGTTGATAATCCGTTGCAAAGTCCATTTTCTTTAACGCTTCTGTTGCCTCAACCTCTTGTTGAAATTGCGAAACAGCATCTACGATTTCATCGTTGGCAAACGATTTAGCCTCTGGCAAATGCGCCTCTTGATTCAATTCTGCCCACAATTGTCGTGAAAATCGATAGGTTAGCCATAAAGCAATTTCGCTTTCGTCACTCAAGCCAACCCGAAACAGCAAACGATCTTGCAATTTGTCGTAACTTAAATTCAGTTGCTGAATGCCTATTTCCTGTGTCTTTTCTACTGATGTATCTTCTTCTGTCAATGCCCAATACTCCTAAACAAATTTTTTAGTTTGCCTCTTGAAATCACAGCAACTGCCCCAAATTAGCAATCTAGCAGTGAGAGTGCTAAACTCTCTCGCATTGCAATTTTTAATTCATATTTAACAGTTTAAGCATAACCCAAGGAGAAATCTAATGAAAATTCGTCCATTACATGATCGCGTTGTTGTTAAACGTTCAGAAGAAGAGCGCACAACCGCATCAGGTATTGTTATTCCAGACTCAGCAACTGAGAAACCAGACCAAGGTACGATTGTTGCAATTGGTAACGGCAAAAAAGACGACAATGGCAAAGTAATTGCCTTAGACGTTAAAGTTGGCGACAAAGTATTGTTCGGTAAATATGCAGGTCAAACAGTTAAAGTTGACGGCGAAGAATTATTGGTGATGACTGAGTCAGACATCATGGCTATCGTCGAATAATTTCGATGGGATACTAAGTCGAATAATTTCGACTGATTAAACATTCGAACCAATTGAATAATTAATGCATTTAGGAGAATTTTAAATGGCAGCAAAAGACGTAAGATTCGGCGATGACGTTCGTCAAAAAATGGTAACTGGTGTAAACGTATTAGCAAACGCAGTGCGTGTGACTTTAGGTCCTAAAGGCCGTAACGTCGTATTAGAGCGCTCATTCGGCGCACCAACCATCACTAAAGATGGTGTTTCAGTGGCTAAAGAAATCGAGCTTAGCGATAAATTCGAAAACATGGGCGCACAAATGGTGAAAGAAGTCGCTTCTAAAACCAATGACATCGCTGGTGACGGTACAACAACAGCAACGGTATTAGCGCAAGCAATCATCCGTGAAGGCATGAAATCAGTAGCTGCAGGCATGAATCCAATGGATTTAAAACGCGGTATCGATAAAGCCGTTGAAGCAGCGATTGGTGAATTAAAGTCACAATCAAAACCATGTACAACCAGCAAAGAAATCGCACAAGTTGGTTCTATCTCAGCTAACTCAGATGAGTCAGTTGGTAAAATCATTGCTGACGCGATGGAAAAAGTGGGTAAAGAAGGCGTGATTACCGTTGAAGATGGCTCTGGTTTAGAAAATGAATTAGAAACAGTTGAAGGTATGCAGTTTGACCGTGGTTACTTATCACCATACTTCATCAACAATCAAGAGCGTCAAATCGCACTACTTGAAAATCCATACGTGTTATTACACGACAAAAAAATCTCAAACATCCGTGATTTACTACCAACTTTAGAGCAAGTGGCTAAAGAAGGTCGACCACTATTAATCGTGGCTGAAGATATCGACGGCGAAGCATTAGCTACTTTGGTAGTGAACAACATCCGCGGCATCTTAAAAACAGTAGCTGTTAAAGCACCTGGTTTTGGTGATCGTCGTAAAGCGATGTTAGAAGATATCGCTATCTTAACTGGCGGTACTGTGATTGCTGAAGAAGTTGGCTTGAAACTAGAAGATGTCAAACTAGAAAGCTTAGGCCAAGCGAAACGCATTGAAATTGGTAAAGAAAACACTATCATCATTGACGGTGCTGGTGCAGAAGCCAATATCAAATCACGCATTACCCAAATCAAAGCAGAAGTTGAAGCATCAAGCAGCGATTATGATCGTGAAAAACTACAAGAACGAGTGGCTAAATTAGCTGGCGGTGTTGCAGTGATTAAAGTTGGCGCTGCAACTGAAGTAGAAATGAAAGAGAAAAAAGCCCGTGTAGAAGATGCATTACACGCAACTCGCGCAGCAGTTGAAGAAGGTATTGTTGCTGGTGGTGGCGTAGCATTGATTCGTGCACGTGACGCAATCGCTAAAGTTAAAGGTGACAACCTTGAGCAAGAAGCCGGTATCAAAATCGTTCTTCGTGCGGTTGAAGAGCCTCTACGTCAAATCGTTGCTAATGCTGGCGCTGAGCCATCAGTCGTTGTCAGCAATGTAGCTGGCGGCAAAGGTAACTACGGTTACAATGCAGCTAACGAAACTTACGGCGATATGATTGAAATGGGTATCTTAGACCCAACAAAAGTAACTCGCTCTGCTCTACAAAACGCAGCTTCTATTGCTGGCTTAATGCTAACAACAGACTGCATGATTGCTGAAGCACCAAAAGATGACGCACCAGGTATGCCTGATATGGGTGGGATGGGCGGAATGGGTGGCATGGGCGGTATGATGTAATTCCATTCATCACTTCTTCGGCGATGCGTTGTTGGCTTCACCGTTTGCTTCTAGTCGTACTTAACGTACTGCCTTCGTCGCAAACGGCTTGCCGCCTAGCCTCACCTTCGAATTGAAGTTGGAATGCCCTAACCAGCGTTTCAAAATAAAAAAGCCGCTTTAAAGCGGCTTTTTATTTTATTAATTATCTTGCTACATCAAACAATCTTTCTAGATTTAATGATCCATTTTCTAGCACATCGCAGCGCACAACTTCAGTTGAATCATCATCTATAATTTCGGAAGGAAGGTCAGATAGACTAACCACGTTAGGTAAAAAATCTTTTTTCCACTCATCCAAAGACTTATACGTCTTGTTTTCCATCACTTTTACTTCTCCTCTTTTTGCCATATTTAACTCCTAGAGCTATTATCAAAATAATGTTGATTTAACTCGGGTTTAAAGTAATGCTTTCTGTTAATCCAAATAAACCCATCACCTTTAGATATGACTGCCACATCAATAGGCCCTCCAACTGACTCAGTATTTAAACTTACTCTTCGTTTGAATGACGTTAAATTTATTAGAGTCCTTGCCATCGATGCAAGTTCATCTAGTGGCAAAGCAGCCACACTATCCAAAACTGGTTGTACAAAATATTCATTTTGTACACTTTTTATATTTGAAACAATATTTTGAGAAATTCTTTCAGAATTATTTTTAATAACTTCAATATTTCTTTTGCTTATTCTCGTGCTTACTCCTTCTAACAACTCTGTAGTGTCTTCAGAAAAATGCTTACTAATTAAACGACTTACAGTAGTAATTAAGGATCTATCACTACCTTCCATAAAGGTATCTACCATCTCACGTTGAGCAAAAGGAACTATACCTGCTGTATGGTAAATGCCAATTTTTTGTTCAGTCCTTACTTGATATTTTAAGAAGCCCATTATTCTCCATTCTATTGAATATGAAAATAATTGTGGATAAATTTCACTCTCTCCAAAACCTGAAATCACTATGCCCGTATTGTATTCATCAATATAATCCCCGTAAAAAATTGAGCAGCATGTTTCTAAAATTAATGTGTGCTCTACTTTTCCAAGCGGTATATTTTGAAATCCTTTTTTTATTGCATTTTCAACTAATGGCTTTAATTTTATTCTTAATTTTTTTACCCAGCCATCAGTTATTCCATTAAACCTTCCACTTACCTTTGCTGCTGTAAAATGCTTTTTAACGAGCTCTTTAAGTTTTTTATGAATTTGTTGTGCAGTTAAAGTTGGGTTGGCTTCAAACTCTTTTTTAAGATCTTCATTAATAATTTTATTACTGATTGCATAAATTACTTTATTAACCGTTCTATTTAATAAGAATTCTTCATTGTCCACACCTATACTTTTGGTCTTTGTAAGGTAATCGATAAACTCATCAACGTACTCTTTAAGTGTGTCAAATTTAGTATTTTTTAACTCCTTACGGTAGGTTTTTATTAATGTTTCCCAAGGAACACTCATTGTCTGAGCGTTCCCATAAATCATCACGCCTACTGGGTGTGTCTTTGACAAAGCAAATAACTTATTTGCTGAGTTATACACCTTATTCTTACCGATAGATACGGCACTATCGGCCGCCAATGCAACTCCATGGAAATTTAAAACGGCTATCTCTGCTGTCATAATTACAACCACTTAGTGTTATTAAGTATTACTTTACTATAAATAATTACTCAATTACACAATAATAAGCGTCATTTTATCCCTTTCGATCACTCTGAGTAGCTAGCGTAGGGTGGGTTGTAACCCGCCGAATGCATTCACTCTCCATCAACAAACGCTCATTCGGCGCAATGCGCTACCGCTTATTGACGCCCTACTTTTTGATTAATCATCGTATGGTAAATCACTTTCTATTCCACCGCCCCAATCTTCGGGGTAAATGCCTTGCTGCACTAAATGATGAAAGGTTGAATGCGGCCAATCTTTTACTTGCTTGACCAAGCCATGCTTAACTGGGTTGATATGCACATAATCTATATGGGCTTGATAATCGGTTTCGTCACGAATTAAATGCTCCCAATAACGGCGTTGCCAAATGCCGCGTTCACCACGGCTTTTTCTGACCAATGAAAGATGCTCTCCTTTTGGTATTGCCTTTGAAAAATTGGCTTTAATTAATCGTATACGCGTTGAAAAGTCACTATCACCTTCTGGTAACTCAATGACGCAATGCATATGTTCGGGCAATACGACCCAAGCATGAATAATAAATGGATGTGCTTTTTTAACGGCATTAATTGCCTTTTTCAATTCGTTTATCTGTTGCACAAGCAAATTATTGTTGTTGCGTTCAAGCAGGTTTATCGTAAAAAAATACGTTCCCCCTGCATGCCATGCACGGCGATAATCCATCATGTTCTCCACATATTATTAATATTGTTATGGTTAGAGATTTTTTGTTACTTTGCTGTTTCATACGGCGCAATACGCTTTGCTTATTGACGCCCTACTTTTTGAATGTTAACTCGTTTATTTTATATCCATCAGCTCGCGTAGGGCAGATTCGTTTTACATTGTGCCAAATGGAGAGTGATTGGGTCAGTGGAAAATTAAATCTGTTAAACAAGCCATATCTGGTGGGAATTGGGTAATGCAGGTATTATTGAATGAGAGTAGATTTGGTGATGCGTAAAAATTTGTAGTCTATGAATACCTAGGCAACATATTGACCATGCTACTTGGCTAAACCATCCCTATCTAAAGGAGTAGTATGATTTCGAAATTACCTCGTTGGGTAGAGTTTGGCGCATTTGTACTTGCCTTGGTTGCAGGCTGCGTGAATGCTGTTGGGTTACTGGGGCTTAAACATCAATCAATTTCACATCTATCAGGTACGGCGACCCTGCTTGGTATAGAAGTGGTTAATGCGCCACTTGGAGATGCACTTCAATTATTTGCTGTACTCATGAGCTTTCTTATCGGTGCTTCTATATCAGGTTATTTTCTACCAGATGGCGCTTTAAAATTGGGACATAACTACAGTAGCGTTCTTTCTTTAGAAGCTATTTTTCTGCTGGCTGCCACCTATTTATTAACCCATCAATCTTTTTATGGCCACTGTTTGGCCTCTGCCGCTTGCGGACTGCAAAATGCACTAGCAACGACTTATAGTGGCGCTATCATTCGTACCACCCATGTGACTGGCATATTTACTGACTTAGGCATTATGTTGGGTGCAAAGCTAAGAGG
>Ga0209231_1000485_pt1 | contig 21875 bp, 24 predicted proteins | sample Deesub45470m_DNA_FD_188086 | JGI IMG/M metagenome (GOLD analysis project Ga0209231, IMG submission 188086) | Deep subsurface microbial communities from North Pacific Ocean - 450_OLKR46/470m Metagenome (SPAdes) (version 2) | ecosystem: Environmental > Terrestrial > Deep subsurface > Unclassified ... | reverse complement strand
CCCTGATGGCGGCGAAGCCCGCGCCCGACTGGATCCACGCGCCGCCGGCGGTGCCGACCACCTTGGTCGCCATGATCAGCGGCCCCGGCGCGGCCATCGCCGCCATCAGGGTGCCGCGCGCCCCGCCTTCGCATGCGAACTGCAGCACATAGCTGTCGTCCGACGTCATCGACGGCCGCCCCGGCGCCAGCGTCTGCAGCACGCAGGAGACGCGGCGGATCGGGCCGATCGTAGTCAGCACCTGGTCGATCATGTGCGTGCCGAACGCGCCGAGGAAGCCGCCGCCCTGGTCGGCATCCTCCCACCAGTCGCTCAGCGTCTCGGTCGGGTCCTGCAGGCCGGGCTGGTGATAGATGCGCAGGAACTGGCGCGGCGTGCCGATCGCGCCGTCGGCGACGATCCGCCGCAGCAGGGCCTGCGCCGCATCGAAGCGGAACTCGGCCCCCAGCATATGGATGACGCCCGCCTGGTCGGCGGCGTCGCGCATATCGCGCGCCTGCGCCAGATCGCGGGCGAACGGCTTTTCGCAGACGATGTGCCGCCCCGCGGCGATCGCCTCCATCACCACCGGATAATGGGCGTGCGGCGGGGTCGCGACGGTGACGAGCACGATCGCCGGATCGGCGAGCGCCTCGGCGAGGCTGTCGGTCGCCAGCGGAATGCCGAGCGGCGCGGCGCGGTCCGCCGTCCGCGCCCGGTTGCGGCCGACGATGGCGCGCACCTCGAACCCCGCCTCGCGCAGCGCGCGGACATGGGTGAACAGGCCGAAGCCTGTTCCCACCACGACGGCGCCGGGCCGTTCCTCAGCCATCATAACGTTCTCCAAGCAGTTGCGTTGCCGCCGCGGCGCAGCGCCGCGCGACGATGTCGATCGGTTCGCGCGCCAGATCGTCGGAGAATATCTCGACCGACCAGGGCGCCGCCGTGCCGGTGGCGCGCACCGCCGCGAGGAAGCCGGCCAGGTCGAGTTCGCCCTCGCCCGGCAACAGCCGCCCGCGCACCATCTCGCGGTCGAGATCGGCCTCGGCCATAGCGGGCGCATCGCAGATCTGGATGCTCTTGATCGCACCGGCGGGCAGGCTTGCGAGCTGGGCCAGATCCGATCCGCTGCGGAAAAGATGCCAGCTGTCGACCAGCAGCCCGCCATTGGCGCGATCGGCCGCGCGGACGATGTCCCACGCCGTCGCCAGATCGGGAACGCCGCCGGTCGGCACGAACTCCAGCGCGACATGCAGCCCGGCGCTGTCCGCCGTCTCGCACAGCCGCGCGAAGGCCTCCGCCGCGGCGCTGGTGTCGCAGGTGATGCCCTGCAACTCCGCGACGGTGATCCCGCGCGCGCCGATCGCCTCGGCCAGATCGGTCAGCCGCTCTCCGGTCGACCGGTCGAGCAGCGCCGTCAACCAGGCGGGATTGTCCTTGGCCGGCATGCCGGGCAGCCAGTTGCCGACGATCTCGACCTCCGTCACGAACAGGCCGGAATCGGCGATCCGCGATCGGACCTCGGGCAGGCCGATCCCGTCGGCGGCCACCGCTTCGAGATCGGCCGCGAAGATCGAGATGCCGGCAAAGCCCGCCGCGCGCGCGGGCGCGAGCCGGTCGAGCAAGGGGGTCGCCTGGACGGTGCCCGCGGCGAGGATGAGCTGGGGCACGGTCATCCGGCGATCGTGAAGCCGCCGTCGATCGGCAATATCTGTCCGGTGATCCACGACGCGGCAGAGCTGGTGAGGAACAGCACCGCCCCGGCGATGTCCTTCGGCTCGCCGAGCCGGCCGAGCGGCGTGCGCTGCAGGGTCGGCGCGGTCCATTCGGGCTGCTCGAAGGCGCCCGCCGTCATCCGGCTGCGCGTCAGCCCGGCGGCGACCGCGTTCACCCTTATGCCCTGCGCCGCCCATTCGGCAGCGAGGACGCGGGTGAGGCCGAGGATGCCGGTCTTGGCCGATCCATAGCCGGGGATCATGCCGATGCCGAAATAGGAGGTCATCGAGGCGATGCCGACGATCGAAGCGCCGCCGTCGCGGGTACTCGCGGCCAGCGCGGCCCGGCAGCCATGCGCCATGCGAAAAGCCGATGTCAGGTGCATCGCGATCGACCGCTCGAACACTGCCGGATCCCATTCGTCCAGACCCAGCGATCCGAGCGCCAGCCCGGCATTGTTTACCAATATGTCGAGGCCATCGAGGCTCGCCGCAACCGCATCGATCTGCTCGGCCTGCTCCACGTCCAGGCTGCGATAGGCGAAGCGCGACAGATCCTCGTCATAATCGGCCGCCGATCCGCGCGTGCCGGTGATCGTCACCTGCGCGCCGGCATCGGCATAGGCGCCGGCGATCGCCGCCCCCAGCCCGCTCGTCCCCCCGGTCACCAGCACCCGTGCGCCGGCATAGTCATAGCTAATGTCGGTCCAGCCCATCCTGCGTCCCCTCAATCGGTGATTTCGCCGCTGGCCACCGGCTCGATCAGGTCGAGCGCGGCGCGGCCTTCGGCCTTCAGCTGCGCGAGCGGCAGCCGCCAGAGCTTGACCGGCGGCGGCTCGCCCTGTGTCTTGATTAGGCGCAGGCTCATGCCGCCATGGCGGTGCGCATAAGGATCGATGACATTGCCGCCGATTCCCGGATCCTGCGCCGCGATCACGACGATGACCGATCCGTCGGCCTCATAGGTGGCGCGGTACTTCTGCACATGGCCGCCGCCGTCCTCGTAATTGTCGAGATTTTCCTGCCAGATGTTGCAGAGCTGGAAGATCCAGTAGTCGCACGGCGTCGGCGTGAAGCGCAGCACCAGCGCCTCGTCGGCGCCGCATTCCCAGGTGCCGAAGCCGTGGTGCCGATCGGGCACGCCGCCATTGGACAGATAGACCGCGCGGCTGAAGCGGATGCGGTTGGGCCGCTTGCCCAGATTGTCCTGCCACCAGCTGCGCACCAGTTCGGCATAGGCCAGCACCACCTGCCCCGCCTTGGCGAGCGCGTCGCCCATGTCGGTCGGGGTGATCGCGCGCGGCTCGGCGCCGTCGACCCGCGCGATCCGCATCGTCGGCGCGATCGTCTCCTCACGCAGATGGTAGACGGTGCGCACCAGCAGGCCGACGCAGCCCTGGGTGATCGGCAGCCAGGCGCGGCCGTCGGTCGGCTTGGTCCGGCTGACGACGATCTCGAAATCGCCATTGGCGTCGAACGGGATCGCATCGCTCTGCACGAAGCCGGTGGTGGTCAGCGTCGCCGGATCGAAATCCTTCAAGCCTTCCAGCCCGCGCGCCGCCCAGTCGCGGTCGCCGGGATGGGCGGGCTGCGGCGCGGACCAGCTGGCGATGACGAAATAGGGGATCGTCCCGCGATTGCCGGTGATCCGATAGTCATGCGTCCCGTCGACGAACTCGGCGAGCAGATGGTCCTGGTCGGGCGACTGGAAATTGATCCCCTGCCGCCACGGCGTGTCGCGCAGGCGCGGCCTTTCGGGTTCGCAATTCTCGACGAAGCGCTCGAAGCCGTTGCGCATCAGCCGGGTGACGAAGCGATACCATTCGGCGCGGTCGAGATCGTCGATGCTGTCGCCGAAGCGGTCGACCGTGCGCGCGGCGCTGCGGACGATATCGAGATAATCGTCGAAGGCCCGCCCCGACAGCAAACGTTGCGACGCGCTCACAGCTTTTCTCCCAGCACGGCTTCCTTGCGGACCGGGAAACGATCGTAGTAAAATCCGAACCGCTCGCGCAGCGCGCCGACATCGACCCCGAAATCGCCGGCGAGGTCGTAGATCACCCGGCCATGCTTGTTGCGCGGATTGGCGGCGAGGAAATGGTCGATCCGCGCATCGGCCTCGGGCGTCATCTCCAGATCGGCGAGCGCATAGACCTTTGCCACGACCGCCTTCTGGTCGGCCATATAGTCGTGGAACAGGATGTCGATCGACTGGCTGGCGGGAATGGCGTCGCGATCGCGCACGCAGCGGCGCAGCAGCACCTCGATCCGGTCGATCCACCAGGCGGCCAGCGCGGGCAGGTCCTGCCGGGTGCGGCGGATGCGGTCGCCATAGGCGATCATCGTGATCGCCGATTGCAGCACCGCCACCGGATCGCGGTGGGTGATCGGCACGATCGCCGCGGGATGCACTGCGATCAGCGCGGGCAGGTTTTCCATGTGCGGGGGCGACTTGACCACCCAGCGCGTCGGCCCTTTGAGCCAGCTCAGCGCCTGCATCACCCGCTTGGCATAGGCATAATGGGCGGTCTGGTCGCTCGCCAGATAATGGTCGCGCCAGCGCACCGGCCGGCTCAGCCATTCGGGCAGGTAGGAGGAAAAGTCGGGGCCCTGCAGCTCGATATCCTCATGGACATGGTCGGGCGCCATTTCGTGCATCGCCGGCATCAGCGGCAGCACCGCCTCGAACCCGCCCCACATCTCGGCGGTGCGCACGCGGCGCGGATCGGGTTCGCCGACGTCGTCGGGGCCGGGAATCGGCTCCATCGTCTCCCAGAGCGGAGTCGAGCGCAGGCGCGGATCCGCCGCCAGGATATTGACCAGATGGGTCGTGCCCGATCGCGGCAGCCCCGCGACCATGATCGGCCGGTCGATGGCGATGCCCGCGATCTCGGGATGGCGTCGCCACAGATCCTCGATCCGCAAGCGGGCCGACGCATAGCGCACGCACTCGCCGAACAAGGTGGCGCGGCCGAGCGCGGTCAGGTCGCGGTCCTCGTCATAGCTCGCCAGCCAGATCGCCAGCCGGCTGCGGAAATCGTCGGCGCCGAAATCGGACAGGCCCGTCGCGGCGCGGGCCGCACCCAGCACCGCCTCGACCTCCATCGCCACCGGCGGCGCGGCGGCGATCGCGCCCCGCTGCATCTCGGTCAGCCGCGGGGCGGCGAGATCGTCTATCCGGATGGCGTCAGTCATCGCAGGTCACCATCACCTTGGCGGATGTGGCCGTGTCGCGCGCCGCCGCCAGCGCCTCGTCGAACCGGCTGAGCGGCAGGCGGTGGCTGATGAAGGCATCGGCGTCGAAGCCGGGTTCGGCGATCGCGGCAATGACCTCGGGAAATTCGTCGGGATAGGCCATCGAGGTGATGAAGATCATCTCCTTGCCCAGCGCCATCTTCCAGTCGATCGCGATCGGATCATGGTGGACCGCGACCATCACCGCGCGGGCGTGGAACGGCGCCATGCCGACGATCGACGGCAGCACCGATGGCGCGCCCGAAACTTCGAAATAGAGATTGGTGCCGACCGTCGGCCAGCCGAACAGGTCGCCCCGGCCATGCGCATCGCCCAGCGCGTCGGCGACATCGCCCGCGCCCGCATCGATGCACAGGTCCGCGCCCAGCCGCTGCGCCCGCGCGAGCCGGCTGGCCGAGCGATCGACCGCGACGACCTGGCGGACGCCCATCCGCTTGAGGAAGAAGACGATGCCGAGCCCAATCGGCCCGACCCCGAACACCGCCACCTTGTCGTCGGGGGTCGCGCCCGAGCGGTGCACGGCATGGAGCGCGACGCCGAGCGGTTCGGCCAGCGCGGCGGCGTCCCAGCCGACATGATCGGGAATGGCGTGGATCGCACCGCCCAGCGTTGCGTTGGAAACGCGCAGCAAGGGAGCGAAGGCCCCTTCGGGCATTCCCGCGCCGATGCCGTTGCCGTCGCCCATCGGATTGACCACGACACGCAGGCCCGGCGCGATGTCGCGCACCTCGGCCCCGACCGCTTCGACCGTGCCCGACAGCTCGTGGCCGATGCCGAACGGCTCTGTCGCCGGCATCGCGACCCCGCCCACCTTGATATAGCCGAGGTCCGATCCGCACAGCCCGCAGCGGCGGACGCGGACCAGCACGTCATGCGGGCCGGCAACCGGCTCCGCGATCTCGTCGATGCGTACATCATCGACGCCGTGGATGCGTACTGCCTTCATCGGCACCCTCCCTAATAAGCTATGCGTTGTTCTTCAACGAATCTTCTACGCAAATCATTGACGATACATTTTGTATTGTCAATTGTCGTCGCGGGTCTCCTTCGGAACCAAGCATTTCCGCGCCGGTCAGCCTCCTGCGCCCAGGAATCCATCGATCTGCTCGGCGAGAACCGCCTCATATTCCGACATGTCGGCCAGTTCGGCGAACAGGGTGATCTCGGCGCTGATCCGGTCGAGCATCATGAAAAAGATGTCGGCTCGCGCCCGCTGCCGCCGCGCATCGGCATCCTCGCCCACCGTCCGGGCGAAAGCGGGGATATCGGTGGCAAGCAGCCGGATCATCCCCTGCCTATCTGCGCGCAGCTTTTCGTGAAACGCCTCGTCGGTCGCGGCCAGCCCGTGGATCAGGACGGAAATCTGCCCCTCGGCGCGGTAGAATTGCACCATCTCATGCGCCCACCAGCCCGCCGACAGGTCGCCCGACGCGACGCCCGCCAGCAGGCGGAAATGGGGCATGGAGCGCGCCATCGTCGCTTCGTACATCGACACCACCACATCGCGCCGCGACGTGAAATGGCGATAGAAGGTCGCGCGACTGACCCCCGACACCGCCAATATGTCTTCGACCGACAGGTCGTCGAACCGGCGCGAGCGCAGCAGGTCGCGCAGCGCCTCGACGATCTCCGCCCGGCTCGACGCGACCTGGCTCTCCTGACGGATCGACCGCGCGCCGGGCTTGGGGCCCGGTCGCCGGGCGCGGTCGATATCGGTCGCGGTCCTGCCCATTGTCGATCCAACCTTCAGCTTTGCGCCAGCATGCGACAGCCGAACGATGAGCGCAATCCCACCCGCTTTTTCTCCGCGAGCCATCCATAAACACCACATCTGATAACAATGTGCGTATCGATTAGGCCATTTTGAAACGTAAATGCTTGAAACCGCCCTTTGCTGTTGATAGGCCCGATGCAAGAGCAAGACCCAAGGGGAGGCACAAGAAAATGGCGGTCCGATCGCTGGCCTATATACGCGTCGAGGCGCGCGACCTGGCTGCCTGGCGCAGCTACGGCGAAGGCGTGGTCGGCGCCGCCGCCACACCCGATTCGGATGACGACGCCCTGATGCTGCGCCTCGACGGACGCCCCTGGCGCTTCCGCATCGAGAAGGGCGAACAGGATCGCTATCTCTGCGCGGGCCTCGAATGCCCCGACGAAACCGCCTGGCAGCAGACCGTCGACCGGCTGAAGGCCGCCGGCGTCGCGGTCGAGCCGGGCAGCGCCGAGATGATCGCCCAGCGCCATGTGCGCGGCCTGGTGTCGCTCGCCGATCCCGCCGGCAACCGCATCGAACTGGTCTGGGGCAATGTCGTCGCCGGCACGCCCTTCGTGTCGCCGGTGGGCGTCCCCGCCTTCGTCACCGGCGAAATGGGCTTCGGCCATGTCGTGGTGCCGACCACCTGCTATGACGAGACGCGCCGCTTCTACAAGGATCTGCTCGGCTTCGGCGACAGCGACGAGATGCGCGTCCATTTCCCCGGCGCCCCGCCGCAGGGTCTGGGGATGAGCTTCATGCACGCCACCGGCCCGCGCCATCACACCGTCGCGGTCGGCGAATTTCCCGCACCCGCGGGCCTGATCCACACGATGGTCGAGGTGCCGTCGATCGACGATGTCGGCCTGGCGCTCGATCGCGCGATCGCGGCGGGCGTGCACATCTCGTCCACGCTCGGACGGCATACCAACGACAAGATGATCAGCTTCTACATGCGCACGCCAGCCGGATTCGACATTGAATTCGGCTGCGGCGGCGAACAGACCGTTGACTGGACCACGGTAACCCCGACCTTCACGATCAAGGAGGATCTTTGGGGCCACATATGGGATTTCGGAGCGTGACGACATTTGACAAGCGCACCACCGCCGATGCGGTGATCGGCAAGCTGCGCGACGGTATGACGATCGGCATCGGCGGCTGGGGCCCCCGGCGCAAGCCGATGGCGCTGGTGCGCGCCCTTTTGCGCAGCGATGTGAAGGACCTGACGATCGTCGCCTATGGCGGCCCCGACGTCGGCATGCTGCTGGCGGCGGGCAAGGTCCGCAAGCTGATCTACGGTTTCGTCTCGCTCGATGCGATCCCGCTCGAGCCCTATTTCCGCAAGGCCCGCGAGGCCGGCGCGCTCGAGGTGCTCGAGCTCGACGAAGGCATGCTGCAATGGGGCCTCAAGGCCGCGGCGCTGCGCCTGCCCTTCCTGCCGACCCGCGTCGGCCTGGGCACCGACCTGTTCGAGCAGGGCGGGTTCAAGACGGTGACCTCGCCCTATGACGATGGCGAGGTGATGCTGGCGATGCCGGCGGTCCCGCTCGATCTGGCGCTGATCCACGTCCACCGCGCCGATCGCATGGGCAATATCCAGGCGCTCGGCCCCGACACCTATTATGACGACTGGTTCGCCAAGGCCGCCAAGGAAGTCGTTGTGTCCGCCGAGGAGGTCGTCGAGCCGGTCGACCACAGCTATCCCGAGGACGCCAAGGCCAACATCTTCGAGCGTTGCTTCGTCCACCATGTCGTCGCGGCGAAGCATGGCGCGCATCCGACCTCGATGCCGCCCAGCTATGGCTGGGACATGCCCGCGCTGAAGGCCTATGTCGCCAGCGCCGGCGAGGAAGACGGCTGGCAGCGCTACCGATCCGATGTGATCGGCGCCGACGAAGCCCATTATCTGGCGCAGGTCGGTGGCGACGATGCCATCGCCAAACTGCCCCTCCCGATTTTTTAAGCCAATTTTTCTGGGGAACAGGCGATGACCGCGCCCGAGCATATGCTTTCCGAACTCCTGATCGTCGCCTGCTCCGAAGTGTTTCGGGGCAATGGCGAGATCGTCGCCACCGGCATCGGCCCGATCCCGCGCGTCGCTGCGGGCCTGGCCAAGCTGACCCACAATCCCGCGCTGATGATGACCGACGGCGAGGCCTATCTGGTCGAGGATCCGGTGCCGATCGGCCCGCGCGGCTATGACGACCGCAAGCCGGCCGGCTACCTGCCCTTCTCGCGCTATTTCGACAGCGCGGTGTGGACCGGCAAGCGCCACGCCGTCGTCTCGCCGATCCAGATCGACCGCTTCGGGCAGACCAACCTGTCCTTCATCGGCGGCTCGTTCGACAAGCCGAAGATCCAGATGCTCGGCGCGCGCGGCTTTCCCGGCAACAGCATCCACCACATCAACTCGATGTTCGTGCCGGCCCATTCGAAGCGCATCTTCGTCCCCGAGGTCGATTCGGTGTCGAGCGTCGGCTACAATCCCGCGAAGCGGTTGGCCGGTGCGAACTTTAGCGGGGTCGACCTGCGCTTCATCGTCACCGACCTGTGCGTGATGGATTTCGGCGGACCCGACCATGCGATCCGGCTGGTGTCGCTCCACGACGGCGTGACCGTCGATCAGGTGCGCGAGGCCACCGGCTTCGATGTACTGATCGAGGGGACCCCGCCCGTGACCGCAACACCCACCGAAGAGCAGCTCGCGATCATCGCGAAGCTCGATCCGCACAATATCCGCGCCACGGTGCTGAAGGGCAATCCCCCCGGCAAACGCGCCTGACATCCACTTCGACAAGCATAAAAGGGAGAGCCGACATGACCACTCCAGACCAGATGGTTCAAGCCGTGAAGACCTATGTCGCGGCGTTCGACAAGGGCGACCCCGAAATGGTCGTCGGCCTGTTCGCGCCGGACGCCACGGTCGAGGATCCGGTCGGCACGCCGCCGCATGTCGGCCATGACGCGATCCGCGCCTTCTACGCCGCCTCGATGCAGACCGGCGCCAAGCTCCACCTTGACGAGCCGGTGCGCGTCGCCGGCGACACTGCCGCCTTCGCCTTCCACGTCAGCTTCGCCAAGCCCGGCATGCGCGTCGACGTGATCGACCTGTTCCAGTTCGGCGAAGACGGCAAGGTCGTCTCGATGAAGGCCTTTTTCGGCCCCACCAACATGACCGGCTTTTAAGGCCGTGGCCCGGCTGCTCGAGAACAGGACCGCGTTCGTCACCGGTGGCGCGGGCGGAATCGGCGCGGCGACGGCGATCGCCTTCGCCGCCGAGGGCGCCCGGGTCGCGGTCGCCGACCTCCAATCTGCCGAGGCCACCGTCCAGGCGATCCGCGATGCCGGTGGCGAAGCCTATGCACTGTCGCTCGACGTGACTGACCAGGCCGCGGTCGACGCCGCGGTCGACGGCGTCGTCGCGACATGGGGACGGCTCGACATCGCCTTCAACAATGCCGGCGTGTCGCTCGAAGAATATACGACGCCGTGGGATTCGGTCGACATCTACGACAAGGTCGTCGCGGTGAATCAGCGCGGCGTGATGCTGTGCATGGCCGCCGAGCTGCGCCACATGGCCACGCAGAAATCGGGATCGATCATCAACACCGCTTCGGTCGCCGGCATGGTCGGCCTGTCGGGCGCGGGCTATTGCGGCAGCAAGCACGCCGTGGTCGGCCTCACCCGCTCGGCGGCGATGCGCTACGCCGCCGACGGCATCCGCGTGAACTGCGTCTGCCCAGGCGCGATCGCGACGCCGATGACCGAGGGCGAAGGGGTCAGCGCCGACTCCCGCGCCTTCATGGCGCAGATGCACCCGATGAACCGCATCGGCCGCGCCGAGGAAATCGCCGACGGCGTCGTCTTCCTCGCCTCGGACAAGGCGAGCTTCATCACCGGCCACCCCCTCGCGATCGACGGCGGCTTCCTGGCGCGCTGATCCCTTCACGGCAAACGCGCCGCAGGAGCTTCTGGCGGCGCCGGCCTTCGCCGGGGCGACATATCGAATAAGTGTGCCGGCCCGCAAATCCGTCGCCCCGGCGGAGGCCGGGGCCGCCACCGGATCCTGCCTCAACCTCGTCGCGCATCCCGCAACGGCCCAGCGCTCCGCCCGGCTACACATGCCAATCTCCAGCCTTCCTTCTCCGTTCGCGTCGAGCAAAGTCGAAACACGTTCCTGGCATCAGCGAAGAACGGACATACTGCCCGATTAGGCGCCGGATCTTGGAATGCTGAACGCTTTGCCGAGGAAATACTCTACGAAAATTGTCTCCACCTGACCGCTGCTTAACGCGTGTTCGACGGGCGGTGCCGTGATCCAGGCCGAGATGCGGCGCCACACAGAACCCGCAGCGCGGCTTTTCCGAACTTGGCGGGCGCTGTAATCGGTGGTCATCCCGGCGGTGAACGAGGCGAGTGTCCACCATCCACCATACCGCGTGACGACAGCCCAGAACGTACCTTCACGCGTCGCCTGGATATAATGCTTCGCGCCGCGTAAGAGATAAACCGTCTGCCCCGGCCTCAACGACGAAAGCGCCCTCAAAGCTTCGCGCAACTCCGCTTCGCTGTTCACTTGCACTTCCGGTTTATCCGCCAGGATGAACAGCGCCGGGTTGGGTCTCGAATTGCCGCGGTCCTCGATCATCCCGGCAATATGCCATAGCAGCCAACCACCCGCTATCGGCACCGCCCGAAACACCATTACGCCGGTGACGGCATGACAACAGGCCTCCATCGTCGCCCCGGCGGCGGCCCCTGCGGCGGGTATGTCGCACATATCATAGCGGCCCCGGCCTCCGCCGGGGCGACGCACTTGGCCACGACCATCGACCTGCGTTCTCACGAGCGACCGACATGGGTGCCTCGCGGCGTCAACCATGCTAGGCAGCCGCCATGCTCAACGGTCACAGGCTTTCGGGAATCGTCGCTGTCGACGGATTCGACTATGAATGGGAAGTGCGGCGCGAACCGCAATGGTCCGAGTCCGAGGGCTGGATAGGCACGGCGGTCGCACTCCAGCAGAAGGATACGCAGCGCGGCGCGGTGATCGAATTCCCGCCGCCGAAGCGCCTGCTGAAGGGGTTGCAGCGCGGCCGGCTCCAGGTCAACGACGCCATCCTCGCCCGCGGCATCCGCGCCGCCTTGCAGGCCGGGTGGGAGCCGTCGTCGCGCGGCAAGCCGATGGTGTTCGAGGTCGACGCGGACGGCAACTGATCGGCACGGCCCTGCTCCAGACAGCATGACGCCGGAGAAGGCCTGAAAGCCCGCCCCGGCGGCATGCCCGTTCGGGCCTGGCGCGTGTCCCGACTACGCCAGGATCGATGAGGCCTTCACGCCGTCCGCGCCCATCGTCCCGTCGACGATCGTGCGCGGTTCGTGGCGCGATTTCGACACGCGCCAGCCGGCGGGGGTGCGGACATATTCGTCATGATAGAAGCTGCCGATCAGGCGGAAGCCGCCCGTGCGCGGATCATAGGTCGAGAAGCCCAGGCTCCACCGCGCGGTGGCGGTGTCGGCATCGACGATCTCGATCTCGCCATTGTGGATCTGGTGGACGTCGACGATCGGGCTGTTGAGCGCGATCTGGGTGAACGCCTCGATCAGCCCGTCCGGGCCGAACTTGCCGACCGGCTGATAGTCCAGCTCGGCATCGGGGGTGAAGCAGGCGCGGATTGCCGCCACATCCTTGGCGTCGCAGGCGTTGAGGTAGCGCGCCTTGAGTTTGCGGATCTCGCTTTCCGCCTCCAGCCGCGCGATGCGTTCTTCGAGACTAGCCATCGAGCTTCACCACTTTCGTCTTCGGCACCGGATGCTCGGTCGCGCCGGTCCAGCGCAGCAGCATCGTGCCATGGTCATGTCCTGCCGTGTCGACCCAGTTGCCATAGCCGGGATCGCGTTCGGCGACGACGATCGTCACCGATCCGTCCGCATTGGTCCGTGCGCTGTGCTTGTTCACATGGATGCGGTGGAAACGGTAGTCGAGCGACTCCATCCAGATATTGTCGAGCTGGAAATTCCAGAAGGTGCAGTCGGGCACCGGCGTTTCGATCACCAGCGCCTCGCCCGGTTCGACCTTCCAATAGCCGTGCAGATAATGGATCGTCGGATCGCCGCCGGCCTTGAAGAACATCGTCTGGTCGCTGGTGGCGAGCTGGTTGAGCTGCTCGGCCTTGAACAGGTCCGCCCAGTTGAGGAAGGTCTTCGCCGTGCCCTCGACGAAGGCGATGGCGCGGCCGAAGCCCTGCTCGAGCTTGCCCAGGGTGAGCGGCTCGGGCGTTTCGCGCGGGCGGTCGATCGCCTCGATCTTGACCGTCGCCGGCTCCTCGTTCTCGCGGTCGAGGAAGGTCTGGCGGACAAGCAGCATCGACGTGTCGTCGGCCAGCTTCAGCCAGTTGCCATTGGCCTTGTCCTTCGACGCGATGATCTCGAAGCTGCCGTCGGCGTCGAACACCATGTCGGCCGAATCGAGTTCGCCGGTCGACGCCATCGTCCCGTCGATCGCATAGCGATTGGCCTTCGATCCGAAGCTGAGGATCGGCACCCCGCCGCGCTTGCCGGTGATGCGATAGCGGCGCTCGCCGCTGATCGAGGCGTTGAGATACAGATTGTCGGGATTGTCCGCGCCGATCTTCGCGGTCGGGTGCGACGCCTGGTAGAAGCCGGGGAAGTCGGTGTCGGCATTCTCCATATGCATGTCGAGCGCGATCCGCAGCAGGCGGGAGAGGTAGCGATACCCCTCCGCCTGGTCGATCGGCGTGCCCGCCACATCGGCGTTGAAGACGAGGTCGCCGGCCTTTTCGAGCCGGCGGCAGAAGTCGCGCCAGGCCTTGCCCGGCGCGTCCCTGTCGACCCCCTGGTCCATGGCGCCGCTCACGGTGCCATATACTGGCCGCCGTTGACGTCGAGCGACGCACCGGAGACCACCTTCGAATAATCGGACACCATGAACAGCACCGCCTTGGCGCAATCGTCCTCGGGCGGGATGATGCCGATCGGGATGCGCGCGGTGATCTCGCCGACCACCTCGGCACGGTCGCGGCCGGCCGCGACTTCGCGGTCGATATGGCCCATGACCGGCGCACCGCCGATCCAGCCCATGCGGGTGACGTTGACGCGGATGCCGTGGCGGCCAAAATCCTTCGCCATGTGGCGGGTCAGCGCGTTCATGCCGCCCTTGCCTGCCGAATAGGCGCCCTCGCCCGGGAACGGATTGACCGTCGACATCGTCGAGACGTTGACGATCGCGCCCTGCGATTCCTTCAGCGCCGGCAGGCAGGCCTGCGCCATGCGCAGCGCGCCCGCGCAGTTGACGTTGAACACTTCGGTGAACTCTTCGGCATTGGCCTCGTCGGTGGGCTTCCACTCGCCATGGGCGTAGGCCGAGTTGATCAGGCCGTCGATGCGGCCGAACGCCTCCTGGGTCGCCTTGGCCAGCGCCTGGCACTGGTCGGCCTTGGTCACGTCGGTGGCCAGCGCGATCGCCTGGCCGCCCTTCGCCTTGATGTCGGCGACGACCTCGTCGAGGAACGCCTTGTTGCGGGCGCCGAGGCCGACCTTCGCGCCCTCCGCGGCCGCGATCTTGGCAAGTGCCTGGCCCATGCCGGGCCCGACGCCGCTGATCACGATCACCTTGTCTTTAAGCAGCATTAGAAAACTCCTCTCCGGCGTATATCTTGTTGAGTCCGATATCGATCTGATTGCCGGTTTCCGTGCAATAGGTGCCCGCGCCGCCATACATCGCCGCGACGCAGCGGTTGCAGGCATTGCAGGCCGAACGATGCGTTGCATCCGCGCGCCACTTGGCGACGAGCGCCGGATCATGGACCAGCGAGCGCGCCATGACGACCGCTTCGAATCCCTCGGCCAGCGCCTGGTCCGCCGCCGTCAGCGACAGCACGCCGCCGAGATAGCCGAGCTTGCAGCCGACCGCCGCGCGCACCCGGCGCGCCGCGTCGAGAAAATAGAGTTCGGAGAAGCGGACCGACTTCGGCGTCGCCATCTTGAGCAGCTTGAACTGGAGCTTGGCGAGCAGGCCGCCCTGCATCTTCGCCAGGTCGTCATAGGGCAGCGGGCTCGAGAACATGACATAGCTCGACTCGATGTTGCGCCCGCCCGACAGCACCAGCATGTCGACGCCAGCGGCTTCGAGCGCCTTGGCGGTGACGATGCCGTCCTCGACCGTGGCGCCGCCCTTGGCGCCGTCGAACAGATTGATCTTGGCGAGGATCGCGATCCGGTCGCCGACCGCCTGTTTCACCGCCGCCAGCACCTCGGCCGGAAAGCGCACCCGCTTCTCGGCGGTGCCGCCATAGGCGTCGCGCCGCTTGTTCGAGAGCGGCGAGATATATTGGTTGAGCAGATAGCCATGCCCCATGTGGAGCTCGACCGCGTCGAACCCGGCCTCGACCGCGAGGCGGGCGGCGGCGACGAATTCGTCGCGGACCTGGTCCATGTCGGCGCGGGTCATCTGGCGCTGGAAGAAGCGGCCCATCAGCACGCCCATCTTGTCGATCCCGCCCGACGACGACATCGCGCGCTTCGTCGACAGCTCCTTGTGCTGCACGAAGCTGCCGCCATGGGTGATCTGCGCGGACAGCTTCCCGCCTTCGGCGTGCACCGCGTCGGCGATCGCGCGGTAATGCGGCACGCTGGCGGCGTTGAGCACGCCCTGGCTGGCGAAGGTCCGCCCGTCGGGCGACACCGCGATATAGGCAAGCGTCGTCATGCCGACCCCGCCTGCGGCCAGCCGGCGGTGGAATTCGCGCAGCGACCGGGTCGGGATCGAGTTGCACGTCATCATCTCGTTCGCCCCCGACCGGATGAAGCGGTTCGGCAGGGTGACCGGACCGACCGTCATGGGGCTGAAGGCGATGCTCATGCGTGTCTACCCATCAGTCGAAATTGGCCTGCCCGCCGTCGAGCGGAACGGTGGCGCCGGTGAAATAGCCGAACTCGGGCCCGCACAGGGCGGCGACCGCCCGGCCGATATCCTCTTCGCAGCGGCCGATGCGGCGCAGCGGGATGGTGCGGAAGAAGGCTTCGGCCTCCTCGGGGCGGGAATCGATCCAGCCCTTCAGCGCCGGCGAATCGGCGTGCGGCGCGACCGTCAGCGCCCGAATGCCGTCGACGCCCCATTCGGCGGCGGCGGCGCGGGTCAGCAGGCGGATCGCCTCCTTGACCGCGGCATAGGGGCCATAGCCGCTCATGTCCCAGCGGACGGCGGCCGAGGTGGCGAGATTGATGATCACCCCCTCGCCCGATTTGGCCAGGTACGGGCGGCAGGCCTTCATCAGGCGGAAGGTGGCGAGCGGCCCCGATTCGAAGCCGGCGGTAAAGGCCTCGTCGCTGACCGCGGACAGCGGACCGAGCGGGACTTCCTGCGCATTGTTGACGAGGATATCGATGCCGCCGAGCTCGTCGGCCACAGCCCTCACCAGCGTGTCGATCGACACCGCGTCCTTGACGTCGCACAGGAAGGGCTGGGCCCGCCCGCCGGCCGCGACGATCTCCTCGGAGACGGCCTGCAGCTTGTCGAGCGTCCGCCCGACCACCGCGACGGCGGCGCCTGCCGTCGCCAGCGCCAGGGCGATGCCGCGACCGACACCTTGGCCCGCACCGGTGACGATCGCGACCTTGTTGGCGAGAGCTGTCATGATCAGCCTCGCAGACTGTCCGGGCAGCCGGGCAGCGCCGGCTCGTAATGGCCCGCCGTCCAGCCGCCGTCGACCGCGATCTCGGCGCCGGTGATGTAGCTGGCCTCGTCGCTGCACGCGAAGAGCGTGGCGCGCGCGATTTCCTCGGGCTCGCCGATCCGCTGCAGCGGTACGCGGCGGAAGGACTGGGCGTTGATCTGGTCGACCGGCTGACCGCCGGGATTGCCCATTTCGGTGTTCACGCCGCCCGGATGGATCGACACCACGCGGATGCCGAACGGCCCGAATTCGAAAGCATAGGATTTGCTGATGCCGCGCACCGCCCATTTGCTGGCGGTATAGGCGACCAGGCCGTTGCAGCCGCGCATGCCGTCGACCGAAGAGATGTTGACGATCACGCCCTTGCCATTGGCCTTCAGCGCGGGGACGGCGTGCTTCACACCCATCATCGTGCCGATCAGGTTGATGCCGAGGACGCGCTCCAGGTCTTCCTTGCGGAGCTCCTCGGAGGCACCGAAATGGGTGACGGCGGCATTGTTGACCAGGATATCGAGCTTGCCGAAGCGATCGGTCGCGGCCTTGACGATCGCCGCCCACTGATCCTCTTCGCGAACGTCGAGGTGCTGGTAGAGGGCGACGTCCTCGCCCAGTTCGGCGGCGACGGCGCGGCCCTTCTCGTCCAGCACGTCACCGATGACGACTTTCGCGCCTTCGGCGGCGAAGATGCGCGCCGTAGCGGCACCCATGCCTTGCGCCGCGCCGCTGATGATCGCAACCTTGCCCGCGAGTCGTGCCATTCGGTCCCTCCATGATCAGCCGGCTTTTGCCGAGCTCTATTACGCAAGCCTCGGCATATCGCATCAATATGTCAAGCTATGCGTGTTGATTTAGCTCTCTCAGTCTGCAATTCATTCACGCAACGAGAAGGAAGCGGCGCATTGCGGACCGCGGCACCCGATGGAGAGGCGAAGTGAGCGATCAGATATTTCCCAACGGCGCGACGATGGTGCTGGGCGCCACCGGCGGACTGGGCGCGGCATCGGCGCGCGCCCTCGCCCGTGACGGCAGCGATCTGGCGCTGTGCTTCCGCAGCAAGCGCGACGCCGCCGAGGCGTTGGCCGACGAACTGCGCGGTCTCGGCCGTCGCGTATCGCTGCATCCGGTCGATGCGACCGACCCCGCCACGATCGACGCGGCGCGCGACGCCGCGATCGCCGATCATGGCCGCGTCCATGCGATGGTGTGGGCCGCCGGACCGCTGGTCGACCAGCTCCATTTGTCCGAAACGCCGCTCGAAAAATGGAAGCGCGCGATCGAGGTCGAGGTGAACGGCTTCTTCTCGACAACCCAGGCGCTGATCCCGCATTTCCGCGACAGCGGCGGCGGCGCCTTCGTCCATCTGGGTTCTGCCGGCGATCTCTTCTGGCCCGCGCGCGACGGCCTGTCGGTCGCGCCGAAGGCCGCCAACGAATCGCTGGTGCGCGGCATCGCCAAGGAAGAAGGCCGCCACGGCATCCGCGCCAACAGCGTGCTCGTCGGCGTGATCGACGCCGGGATGTTCCACGAATTGCTGGCCCAGGGCCAGTTCGACGACGCATGGGTCAAGGAAGTGCAAGGGCAGTTGCCGCTGCGCCGGTGGGGCAAGGCGGAGGAGATCGGCCATGCCGTTTCCTTCCTCGTGTCGAACCGCGCGGGCTACACCACGGGCCAGCAGCTCGCGGTGGCCGGCGGCTACGGCGTTTAAGCGATACGGAGAGGGAATTACCATGAGCACAGTAAGCGATCGGGCGATATTGGCCGCCCGCGCGGAGGAGGCCACCGGGCTCCATGATTTCGGCGACCCGTGGATCTTCGAGAATCTCGACGCGCTGATCCCGATCCTGAACAGCGAGGCCGAACTGACCGAGGTCGGCGTCGGCGGCGCCGAGGCGATGATCGTCACCGCGCTGTCCAACCGGCTGCGCCATGTCGACCTGATCAAGCGCCATCCCGAGATCCTCGACGAGAAGGTCGATGTCGCCGCGGTCGTCGTCGGTCTGCCGCGCACCGGCAGCACGATGCTGCACCGCATGCTGTCCTCCGCCCCCGGCATGACCGGGGTCAAATGGTGGGAAGCGCAGAACTACGCCCCCTTCCCCGGCGAGGAGCGCGGCAAGCCCGACGGCCGGCGCGACGCGGCGAAATATTATCTCGATTACATGCTCGAACATGCGCCCGACCTGATGTCGATCCATCCGATGAGCATCGACCAGTCCGACGAGGAACTGATCATCCTCGGCCTGCTCTTCTCCTCGACGATGATCGAGGGGATGTACCATGTCCCCAGCTATGCGCGCTGGCTGATCGAGAACAGCCGCACCCGCTGCTATGCCGACCTCAAGGAAATCCTGCAGTCGCTGCAATGGCAGGATCCGGAGCGGCGCGGGGTGCAATGGGTGCTCAAGACCCCCGGCCATCTGATGGCGCTCGACGGCGTGCTCGAAACCTTCCCGGAAGCGAAGATCGTCATGACGCACCGCGATCCGGTGCAGACGGTGCCGTCCTACTGCTCGATGATGACGACGCTCTACCACATGGCGTCGACCGTCGACCGCGAGAAGATCGGCGCCTTCTGGTCCAAGCGCCTGGCCGAACTGCTCGACCTGTTCATGTCGGTGCGCGCCAAGGCCGGCCCCGACAGCTTCATCGACGTTCGCTACACCGACACGACGACCAAGCCCGTCGAGGAAGGCAAGCGCGTGCTGACCGAGGCGGGGATCGAGATCACGCCCGAGATCGTCGCCGGCATGGCCGAATGGGTCGAGGCCAACAAGCGCGAGGGCCGCGCCCCCCATCTCTATGCGCTCGAGGATTTCGGCCTGACCCGCGAACAGGTCGAAGCCGACTTCGCCGATTATCGCGCAGCCTATCTCGCTGAAAAGGTGACCGCATGAACCCGATCGACACATTGCTCGCCATCGAGGGCGTGAAGCGCTGCAAGGCCGAATATTTCCGCTGCATCGACGAACAGGACTGGGCCGGCCTCGTCGCCAATTTCACGCCCGACGCCGAGACCGACATGCGCGAGGCGGTCGAGCCGCACAATCCCGACCTGCTGTCGCATGACCCCAAGGAGTTCGCGCAGAACAACTCCTATGTGCTGGCGAATGTGAAGACCGCCCATTTCGGCTATATGCCGCGGATCGACATACTTTCGCCGACCGAGGCGACCGCGATCTGGTCGATGGAGGACTGGCTGTGGACCCCGGAAGGCCATCCCGTCCTGCCGCCCGGCCGGATGCACGGCTGGGGCCATTATAGCGACCGCTATACGAAGGTCGGCGATCGCTGGCTGATGTCGGCCACCCGGCTGACCCGGATCAAGCTGGAGTTCGACTGATGCCGGGCCCGCTCGCCAGACCACTTGAGGGCAAGCGCGCACTGGTCACCGGATCGAGCGCGGGGCTGGGCGAGGGCATCGCCCTCCGCCTCGCCCAGGAGGGCGCGGCGGTCTGCCTGCACGGCCGCAATGCGGAACGGCTGGCAGCGGCGCGCGCGCGGGTCGGTGAAGCCGGCGGCATCGTTCACGCCGTAGCCGGATCGCTATCCGACGATGCCGGCGCGAAGGCGGTGTTCGACGGCGCGGTGCAAGCGCTCGGCGGGATCGACATCCTCGTCAATAATGCCGGCGGCGAGTCCGCCGGCGGCGGGACGACGCCCTGGCTCGACACCGATGCCGACACCTGGAACGCGACCTACAACAGCAATGTCGGGTCGATCGTCCGGCTGGTCAAACTGGCGGTGCCCGGCATGCGCGATGCCGGCTGGGGGCGGCTGATCCAGTTGTCGAGCGAATCCGCCGATCATCCGATGGCGATCATCCCCGACTATCAGGCGTCGAAGCTCGCGATCCGATCGATGACCCGCAGCCTCGCCATGGCGCTGGGCCGGACCGGCATCACCGCCAACAGCATCAGCCCCGGCCTGACCCATTCGACCGGGCCCGACCGCTGGCTGAAGGACATGGCGAAAGCCAATGGCTGGGCCGACGACTGGGAGTCGATCACGCAGCATGTGCAGGACGGGATGATCTCGAACTTCGCGGGCCGCATCGGCGAACCCGCCGATATCGCCCATGTCGTCGCCTTCCTCGCCGACCCCCGCGCCGGCTTCGTCAACGGCATCGACATCGCGGTCAACGGCGGGCGTTGAGCCCTCCGGTCGGCAAACGGCCCGCACGGAAAAAATCCGGCCATCGTCGCCGATGGCCGGATCAGTAAGGGTCGAAAATCCTGCTACCCGCGTCGAGAGGCAGCCGGATATCGCAAGACAAAGATTAGACTTGCCTCCCTCCAACGTCGCTCGCACTGTGGCCCCATGGATCATTCGACGATACCAGACACCTCAACAAATGATCCCACCGACGGTGAGGCAACGGCGCTGCTGTCCGCTCTGCGCCGTGCCTTGCGGGGTGCCGGCTGGACGCAGGCGCGGCTGGCGGAGGAACTCGGCGTCGGATCGGCGACGATCAAGCGCTGGCTGCATGGCCGGGGGCTGAGCTTCAACACGCTCGCCCATCTCTGCCGGCTCGCCGATACCAGCCTGGCCGAGCTCGCCGATGACAGCCGCATGGCATCGCAGGAAGGCGATAACCTCACCCTCGCGCAGGAACAGGCGCTGACCCAGGACGCGAACCTGTCGACGGTGTTCTTCCTGATCGTCCACGGATGGCCGCCGGCCGAGGCGACCGAGGGTTTCAACATCGACCCCGACATCGTCGAGCTCAACGTCGCCAAGCTCGAACGCCTCGCGCTGGTCGACCGCCTTCCCGGCGGACGGGTGCGCGCGCGGCTCAGCCCTTCGCACGCCTGGCAGCGCGCGCCGATGCGGCGCCATTTCGAACGCCACCTCAAACAGCTGTTCGTCTCCACCGATTTCGGCGATCCGGCGACGATCTTCGGGGCCGAGACGGTCAAGCTCTCGCCGCTCGGCGTCGCGCGGATGCGCGAGCTGATCGAGCAATTCCGCGGCGAACTGCGCGCCATCGAGCTGGAGGACCGGCGGACCGCGGCGCTGCCCGGCGAGTGGCACGCCATCCTCGCCGTCGCCCGCTCGATGCGCCCGCTGATCAGGCCCTGATAGAGCGGCCGCGCAAGAGAGGCCGGATCACCATATCATAGGTCATGCTGAACTTGTTTCAGCATCCACCAGGCCGCACGGACAAACCAGACGATCGCGCGCAGCCATCCGGACAAGATCCTGCAGGCTCGTCCCAGGCCTCCCGGTGGATGCCGAAACAAGTTCGGCATGACGAATCGACAAGCAATCTAGCCTCACGCAGATCAAGCGTGCGGCCCGGCGCCTCAGCCCGGCACGTACAGCTGCTGCAGCTTGCCGCCGTCGACCGGCAGGCAGGCGCCGGTGATGAACGACGCGTCGTCCGACAGCAGGAAGCGCACCACCCGGCCGATCTCCTCGGGCCGGCCGCCGCGCCCCATCGGGATCGTCTGCGACACGAGCGCAATGCGCGCGTGT
>Ga0209231_1000484_pt1 | contig 21878 bp, 18 predicted proteins | sample Deesub45470m_DNA_FD_188086 | JGI IMG/M metagenome (GOLD analysis project Ga0209231, IMG submission 188086) | Deep subsurface microbial communities from North Pacific Ocean - 450_OLKR46/470m Metagenome (SPAdes) (version 2) | ecosystem: Environmental > Terrestrial > Deep subsurface > Unclassified ... | reverse complement strand
GGCGGGAGGAGCGGCTTCCCCAGGGGGAGCGGCAGAGCTCTGGGAGAGAGAAGGGGTTTCCGGCCCACTGCCGACCTTGATGGTCATGCCGCACTTGGAGCACTTGAGGGTCTTGCGGAACAGGCTCCCCGTCTCGGGAGGAATCTTCCGGCCGCATTCGGGACATTTAATTTCTTCCTTGTTTGACCGCATCGACTCTCCCGCCTTTCATTTGAGGAAAAGCTTAACATTCCCCCCGCGCAGGCACAACTCAAGATATTGACCCGGCCTTAAATCCCTGCCTTCGGCGCCGGGACCAGGCCGCTGAACGTTTGCAATCGGCACCCGGGTGCCAAATCCGGCAAGGGACAGCAAATTGAACCGGACGCCTGCAACCCGTCCCGGAAAAAGCATAACAGATCCCGATTCGTCCAGCCGCTTCCATCAGGATTAACTATTGGACATCCACCCCCGCCGCTGCTAGCCTCCCGCCATACTTTCCCCTTCGAGGAGCGCCGCAATGAAACATTTATTCACTCTCGTACTGACCTTCGTCGCCGCCCTGGCCGGGACCTGCGCCCTGGCCGCAAGCCAGGGGGGAACCGTCACCCTGGCGTTCGACCTCTCCGCCCGCCCGGAGACTGGGGAAACCCGACTCTGGATCCCCTATCCGGTTTCGGATGCCGACCAGGCCATCAGCGCCGTGCGCATCGACGGCGATTACGCCGAGGCGGCGGTCTACACCGACCGCGTCTTCCAGACGCCGATGCTTTTTGTCCGCTGGGCCGAGGGGGTCAAGAGCCGCAAACTGACTTTTGCTTTTGCCGTCGCACGCCAGGAGGTCATCCGCCGCGACTTTCCCGCCCGGGAAGCGGCCTGGGATCCCGCCGACTACGCCCTCTACCTGGGAGCGACCTCCCTCGGTCCCATCGACGGCGAGGTCAAGGTGCTCGCAGATCGCATCACCCAGGGACAACGGACCGTCGCCGGCAAGGCGCGGGCGATCTACGACTGGACCTGCGACAACATGTACCGGGACCCCAAAACCCGCGGCTGCGGCCCAGGTGACGTCTGCACCCTGCTGACCGCTCCCGGCGGCAAGTGCGCCGACATTCACTCGGTCTTCGTCGCCCTCGCCCGGGCCGCAGGCGTCCCCGCCCGGGAAGTCTTCGGCATCCGCCAGGGGAAGGAATCGGAACAGGACATCACCAGCTGGCAACACTGCTGGGCCGAGTTCTTTCTCCCCGGCTACGGCTGGGTCCCCGTCGATCCGGCGGACGTGCGCAAGAAGATGCTTACGGAGAACCTGACCGCCGATTCCCCCCAAACCGCCGAGTACCGGGCCTACTTCTGGGGGGGAATCGACCCCTACCGCATCGCCCTCGGCCGCGGCCGCGACCTGACCCTCACCCCGCCCCAGCAGGGGCCGCCCGTCAATTACCTGATGTACCCCTACGCCCAGATCGGCACGACGACCCTCGACTGGCTCGATCCGCAAACCTTCGGTTACCGCATCACCTGGCGCCCCAATTAAACCCGGATCCAGGGTGACAGAAAGCGAAAGGGCCGCCCCGGCAGGGCGGCCCTTTCACTTTTTATCCGACCAATCCTTCGAATCAGAATCAGGATATCCGGACCTGCAATAGATCGCCGAGACGACGGAAGCTCTCCTGCCATTCTCCGTTTTCGCCGCCGGAGACAGGTTTCAGGGAATGGTGAATCTCCCAGTAGAGGTTTTGCGCCTTCCAGAGATCGACCTCCAGGGGAAAGGCCTGCAGGACCTCGAGGGTTTCGATGATGGTTAAGAGCAGCGCCATATTGCGCGGAGTGCGGGCGAGTTTCTCCATCTGGTGCAGCAGCTGACGCCCGGCGGCCAGAGGGAGCATCGGGTCGTCGAGGGTGAGGCCGAGCTTTTCCACCTCCTCGGCCAGAGCGTGCAACCGGCGGGGATGCAGGGGACCGTTTTCGAGGAGATCGCGGAGACGCCCGGTCAGGACCTGTTCGGCGGGGGCCTGCAGCGACGCCGGGATCGGCATGCCGATCCCCCGGAGGAAGCGCAGCAGGGTGAAGTTGTCGGCATAGATCGTCTGGAAGGCGGCGGAGACCAGCTCCAGCGGCTGGGCCATGACCTGGCGGAGTACGCGGCGCTGTTCGTCCCGGAAAAGGTGCCAGAGAGAATAGTTGCTGGAGCCGAAGTGCTGATCCATGAGACGGATCACCCCGGGAATATCGCTGCGGCCGAAGGCTTCGGAGAGAGAGGTGCTCAGGGCGGCAAAAGCCTGTCCCCCGCCAAAAGGGCGAACACCGGCATTGACGTTGTGCCCGCCGAGATTGAGGACGGCAAAGGCGAAATCCTCTTCATTCCAGGTGATGGAGGAGCGAATGCGGGTACGGCCGACGGTCAGCTTCATCCGACCGCCGGGGAAATCCTGCTGTTCACAGTTGGTGGCATTGTAACAGTAGACCTCCCGTCCCTCGGTCTCGGTGCCGCCGAATCCGGCGACGATGGCATGATGGCCCGCCACCCGCGGCAGATCGAGCCGGATGGCAGCGACCAGCTCGCGGTAGATCCGCGCTCCGTTCCCCTTGCGCGGATCGTTGCTCGGCACTTCAGAGAGCCGCTGCACGAAGCCGTCCTCGAGTTGCACCCCGCAGGCCTCTTCGGCCAGCTGCACCGCCCGCCCGGCGTAGGCGAGGATCTGGGTCGTTTCAATCCCCGACACCTCGTCGAAGAACCAGCCGCAGCTGGTGTACATAAGCATGGCCTGGCGCTGCAGCTCCAGCAGGCGCAGGCCCCGCACCTCTTCCTCCGCATTCAGTGCCCGCCCGGTCTGGGCCTTGAAAAAGGCCCGGACTGTTTCGGGAGAACGATCGAGCAGGACCTCGATGTAGTCGTCGCGCGCTTTCCAGGGGTCGACAAAGAGGGTTGCCGCCTCCTTTTCGAAGAGGAGAGCCAGCTCATCGCGCAGCCAGTCGAGAGCCGCCCGCAGGGGAGCGCGCCAGGCCTGGGTCCACCCCGGTTTGCCGCCGATGTGACAGCCGCAGTCGGAGCGCCAGCGCTCCACCCCGTGGGCACAGCTCCAGGAGGTGTTCTCGGCGATCTGTACCTCGAAGGCCGGGGGATAGGTGGCGAGGAATTCTCCGTAATTGGTGATTCGGGCCAGCTTGCGCCGCTCGATCTGATCGAGACAGTAGGCGAGGGCCATTTCGCCGAAGCGATGGTGGTGTCCATAGGTCTCGCCGTCGGTGGCGACATGGACCAGCTCCGGCCGGGAGTCCCCGGAGAAAACTCCCAACAGACGCTGGACGAAGTTCTCGCCGTCCCTCAGTATTCCGCCGAAGGCGATGTCCTGGGCCAGCGGTCCGTCGTAGAAAAAGAGGTCGATGCTCTTCCCCGAAGGGAGGGGACAGCGATAGGGGATGCGCGGATCGACCTTTCCTGCGGAAACGTCCTGCCAGCGCTTCTCCCCGAGGGGGCGTATCCGGGCCGCCTGGTGGGGGGCAAAGATGGTATAGGCGATCCCCTGGCCGGCGAGGATCTCCAGGGTCTCGAGATCGACGGCGGTTTCCGGAAGCCACATCCCCTCCGCCTCCCGGCCGAAACGGCGGCGGAAGTCGGCCAGCCCCCAAAAAACCTGGGTCGCCTTGTCACGACTATTGGCCAGGGGCATGATCATGTGGTTGTACCCCTGGGCGATGGCCGAGCCGTGCCCGGTAAAACGCTGACGGCTGGTCCGGTCGGCGTCGAGGATGGCCAGGTAGGTATCCGGGCGGTGCTTTTCGAGCCAGGAGAGGAGGGTCGGACCGACATTGAAGCTGATCTGCCCGTAGTTGTTGACGATACGGCCGATGCGTCCCTCCCCGTCGAGGATGCGGGCGACGCCGTTGGGCGCGTAGCACTCGACGGCGATGCGCTCGTTCCAGTCGTGAAATGGATAGGCCGAATCCTGAAGCTCGATATCCTCGAGCCACGGATTTTCCCGGGGGGGCTGGTAAAAATGGCCGTGAATGCAGATGAAGGGTTCCATGGCGACACTGCTCCATTTCATGAATATGACAGCCGGCTTATGGATAGTCCGACAGGCTCCTAGAGCTAACTCTAACAAGGAACCGACGCCAGGCAAGAGTCCTCGGGAGAAGGAAGGAGACCCTTGAAAAGAATATATCCACCGGCAGAGGATGCCAAGGTTAATCGAGATCGGGACAGGCGCCGGGAAAAAAGTGGGAAGACCCATTATGGAAAACATTACCGAACTGCCGGACGCCAGACTATTGACAGCGCGCCTTCGGACGGGTAGTGTTATCAGCATTTACTCGAAAGGGCTCCCCTGGTATTTATTGTCTCCATTCAAGCTAGGAAAGGACATTTCATGAAAAAGAAAATGGTCACCACCCTCTGCACCCTGACCGCCCTGCTGATCGCCACCGGCTGCACCGCCCAGCAGAAGGAACTGGAACTCAAGACCGACAGGCAAAAAGCCAGCTACAGCATCGGCATGAATCTCGGGAAAGATTTCAAGAGCAAGGAAATCGAGATCGACGCCGACATCCTCGCCCAGGGAATCAAGGACGTTTTTTCCGGCGGCAAAGTCCTCCTCACCGAAGAAGAATCCCAGAAGACCCTGATGGCCCTGCAACAGGAAATGATGGCCAAGCAGGAAGCCCGGAACGCCGAGATGACGAAAAAGAACAAGGCCGAAGGTGAAGCCTTCCTCGCCGACAATGCCAAGAAAGAAGGGGTCAAAACCCTCCCCAGCGGCCTGCAATACAAGATCATCGAAGAGGGGACCGGCAAGACCCCCTCGGCCAGCGACACCGTCACCGTCAACTACAAGGGGACCCTGATCGACGGCACCGAGTTCGACAGCTCCTACAAACGCGGCCAGCCGGCGACCTTCCCCGTCGGCGGCGTTATCGCCGGCTGGACCGAGGCGCTGCAGCTGATGAAGGAAGGAGCCAAGTGGCAGCTTTTCATCCCCGCCGACCTTGCCTACGGCGAGCGCGGCGCCGGGCAGCTCATCGGCCCCAATGCCACCCTGATCTTCGATGTGGAGCTGATCTCCATCAAATAACACCCCGGCTGCTGCCGGACAAGACGGGGCCGTCTGCGCCAGCTACCGCTGAGCAGGGGGCCCTTTTTTTACCCGAAAGAAAGGAATCAGACATGACGCAAGTTCAACAGGGAAACCTGGTCAAAGTTCATTACACCGGTCGTCTCGAGGACGGCACCGAATTCGACACCTCCGCCGGGATCGACCCGATGGAGTTCACCCTCGGCAAGAGCGAAGTCATCCCCGGCTTCGAGCAGGCGGTTCTCGGCATGGTCCCCGGGGAATCGAAGACCGTCACCCTGGCACCGGAGGACGCCTACGGCCCGCATCTCGAGGAGATGGTCGCCGTCGTCGAGCGTATGGACATTCCCGACGACATCGAACTGACTCTCGGCCACCAGCTGGAAGTCACCCAGGACGACGGCACCTCTTTCGTGGTCATGGTCACCGAATTGACCGAGGACTCGGTGACCCTCGACGCCAATCACCCCCTGGCGGGCAAGAGTCTTGTTTTCGACCTGAATCTGGTCGAAATTGCCTGACCCCCCATTCAGAGTCAAAAAGCCGGTCAAATGACCGGCTTTTTGGCTCCTGGCCGCCGGCGGGGTCCGGCGGAAAACCTCCGCGGCGGTCTCGGCCGGAAAAGAGGGGGAATTCGCGCTGAATGCTCGTGAGGTCCTTATCTTGCATAAAATCCGACGATAGTCCCGTTTTCTGGGGAAGACCCCGGAAGGCGGAAAGCTATACCCTTTAAGTGGGGAGGGGAGAGACGCGACGTGGAAAAACGAAAAATTCTGGTGGCGGCGCAGCGGGAAATCCTCGAAGCGACAAAACACTCCTTTTTCCAGCGGGTTCATTACGATCTTCTCGTGGTGCACGACGGAGAGGAGGCCTTCGCGGCGATCGAAGCCCAGGACCCGATCCTGGTCATCCTCGCCGTCGAGATGCCGACGCTCTCCGGTGACGCCTGCTGCCGCCGGGTCAAGAACGACCGACTGTTACGGAAAACGCCGATCATCCTCGTCGCCCCCGCAGGCTCCGAAGAGAGCCAGGATCGCTGTCGCCAATCGGGATGCGACGCCGTTGCCCTCACCCCCCTCGAACCCCAGGAACTGGTCACCATCGCCTGTCGTTTCCTCGGCATCGGCAAACGGCTCGAACACCGTATTCCCGTCGATCTGTCCGGCCGCTTCGGTCCCGTATCCGGGGACACCTTTCCCGGCCGCGTCGTCGATCTCACCGGCGGCGGAGTATTTATCTCCACCACCAAGCTTCTCCCCATCGACACCCGGCTTACCGTTGAATTTTCCCTTCCCGGCGAAGCGGAAGAAACCCGTTACCTGGGTCGGGTCTCCTGGGTGAACCACCCCGAATGGATGAAAACTTCGCGCCGTGGCGTGGGGATGGGCATCCAGTTTCTGGATTTGCCCGCGGCCAGACGCGCCGCCATTCTCAGGTACCTGGCCGAGCTTGACCAAAACAGGGTTGCGGCGATGGTCTCCGGCGATGAGGGCTGAGACGGAGCGGGCCGAGGAGATTCTCGGCTTCTGGTTCGGCCCCCGCCCTGTAAACGGAGCGGTCCCGGCGGAACGGATGCGCTTCTGGTTCGGCGGTGATTCCGAAACAGACCGCCTGATCCGCGAGCGATTCGCGAACGATCTCCCCCGGGCCCTGACCGGAGAGTACCGGGCCTGGAGGGAAACGCCCCGGGGGACCCTGGCACTGATCCTCCTTCTGGATCAGTTTCCCCGCAACATCCACCGCCACACTCCGGCCGCCTACGGTTATGACGCCTGCGCCCTCGAACTGGCCCAGGAGGGACTCGCCCGTGGCCAGGACAGGGAACTGGCCGTCGTCGAGCGGGCCTTCTTCTATCTCCCCCTGGAACACAGCGAAGATCCGGCCCTGCAGCGCCGCTCCGTCGCCCTCTTTACCCGGCTTCTCGAGGAGGCGCCACCGGAAACGAGGAAGATGTGCGAGGGGTTTCTCGACTATGCCGTGCGCCACGCGGCGATCATCGAGCGTTTCGGCCGGTTTCCCCACCGCAACGCCGTTCTCGGCCGGACCTCAAGCGTCGAGGAAGCGGCGTTTCTCCGCCAGCCCGGTTCCTCATTCTAGGAGCCGTCCGGCTTCTGGATAGTCCGACAGGCTCCTAGTGGCCCCAGCGGTTGCAAAAGTCGCCGCCGACGATGCGCCGCCCGGCATCCCCGGGGCCGTTCCAGTAATAGATCCAGGCCGACGCCGGCCCCTCCCCTTCCACCATCACCGTCCCCCGGCGGCGCAGATAAACGCTTTCGGCCTCCGCGGCGCTGTCGTATTCCTCAAGCAGATCGAGGCTCCGCAGGGTTTCCCCGTAGCAGGCCGGATCGAGATACATCAGTTCCCCGACCACCGTCCCCCCGTCCCCCTCCGCCAGAAGATAGGGATATCCCCCTTCGGCAGCGAGATACAGGGTTCCCGCCACGGTGGCCGGAACCTCCCGCAGCGTCCGCCCCTGCAGATAAAGGGGATAGTTTTTCTCCCCGCGGCGCAGGGTCCCGTAGACGAAGACCGGAAGATTCTCCTTCGCAGCCTGCATCAGGTGTCACCGGCGGGGTGAAGGAAGGCATGGAGTTTGCGCGCCGCCCCCTCGGGGAGTCCGGGAGCGGCCGACAACTCCTCCAGCGACGCTTCCCGGATTTTCTTCAAACTGCCGAAATGGCGAAGGAGAGCCTTGCGCCGGGACGGCCCGATCCCCTCGACCTCTTCCAGCGCCGAAGCCAGAGCCTCCACGCCGCGCAGCTTGCGGTGGTGGGTGATGGCGAAGCGGTGCGCCTCATCCCGCAGCCTCTCGAGCATGAAGAGGGCGGCCCCCCCCTGACGGAGCATCACCGGGTTCTTGCGCCCGGGGATAAAAAATCGCTCCTCGCTGCGCTCCACCCCCTTGCCGCGCACGTTGGAAACCACACGGCTCTTGGCGATCCCGGCGGCATCGATGCGCCCGGACAGGCCCAGCTCCTCGAGGACCGCCGCCAGGACGGAGAGCTGCCCCTTGCCGCCGTCGATGAGAATGAAGTCGGGAAGGACGTCCTCGGAAAGCCCCCGCGCCAGGCGACGCCTGAGGACCTCGTACAGGGAGGCGTAGTCGTCGGTCCCGGTGACGGTGCGAATGCGGAAGTGGCGGTACTGGTCGCGGGCGGGCTCGCCGTCGATGGTCACCACCATGCTGCCGACGCTGAAGTCCCCCTGGACGTGGGAGATATCGAAACACTCCATGCGCCGCGGCTCCCGGGAGAGTTGCAGTCGGGTGCGGATCTCCTCGAGGATGGCGTCCCGGGCTTCCCGGCGGCTCCCCCTCTCGCGAAAGGTTTCGGCGGCATTGCGCGCCGCCATGACGACCAGCTCGGCCCGCGCCCCCCGCTGCGGGGCGAGCACCGAGACCCTTCGGCCGCGCCGTTCGCTGAGCCAGTCGCCGAGGGTCGCCGCGTCCGCCGGAGCGAAGGGAACGAGCACCCGGTCGGGGACCGGGACATCGCGGCTGTAGTACTGCTGCAGGAATGAGGAGAGAAGCTCGTCTTCGTCGAGGCGCCATTCCAGGGAGAAATTTCGGCGGCCGATCAGTTTTCCCTGGCGGATGAAGAGGATCGCCACCTCGACTTCCCCTCCTTCCCGATGGAGTCCGATGACGTCCTCGTCTCCGCCGCCGGGAGCCACCACCTTCTGTCGCTCCACGGTCTGCTGGATGGAGCGGATCTGGTCGCGCAGACGGGCCGCCTCCTCGAAGCGTGTCGCCGCGGCGGCGGCCGTCATCCGCGCCCGCAGCAGCGCCACCACCGCCTCCTCACGTCCCGAGAGGAGATCGACGACCCCCTGGACCAGCAGGGCGTATTCGGCGGCGTTGATCCGGCCGTGGCAGGGAGCGCTGCACTGGCCGATCTGGTAAAAAAGACAGGGGCGGCCGCGGCGGCGGCAGGTCGTCAGGGGATAGTGGCGCAGGGGAAAGATGCGGTAGATTTCCTTGAGAGTTTCCCGCACCGCACCGCCGGAAGAAAAGGGACCGAAATAGAGCGCTCCGTCGGCGCTGACCTTGCGCACCACCTGCAGGGCAGGAAATTCTTCCTTGGGATCGATGCGCACCGAAACGTAGGTCTTGTCGTCCCGCAGATGGATATTGTAGCGCGGCCGGTATTTCTTGATCAGGGTGTTTTCGAGGATCAGCGCTTCCTTTTCCGTGTCGGTGACGATGGTTTCGACCGTGCTGACCCTGGTAAGGAGGAAGCGGATCTGCGCCCGGCCGTCGCCTGTCGCGGAAGAAAAGTAGCTCCGCAGCCGGTTGCGCAGGTTCTTCGCCTTGCCGACGTAGAGGACGGTGCCGTCCTCCCCCTTCATCAGGTAGACGCCGGGGGCGGTGGGAAATTTTTTCGGGTCGATCTCCTCGGCGGCCACAGAAGCGCCCTTTCTCGGCAGGAAAATAAAAAAGCCAGGGCATGCCCTGGCCGGTGAAAGAGTGTTGCAAAGCGTTTAACCGCAGAGACCCTGGTGGTCCGTCTCGATCTCGACAAACGCCTCGAGAACCTCCCGAACCCGCTCCTCCTTCGCCTCCTCGATAAAGCTCCGGTAGAGGTCCGCGGCCCGGGTCTTGCGCATGCGAGATTCGGCCAGATTCTCCCGATAACAGGGGGAGCATTCCCCGGGTTCAAAGAGCTCCTCCGGTTTGTCCGTTTCGAGGATCCCGGAGATGATGGAGGCGTGTTCGGCCGCAACCTCGGCCAGAGCGGTAAAGAGAGCCTTCCCTTCCTCGGTATCGGCGACATTGGAGGCGCCCCGAAAGAAAGTGCTGTTGTCGACTTCCAGCTCCAGAACGCGGTTCAGATTCTCCCGACTTTTTTTTGAGAGGACTCCGACCGGGGTCGACCGGAATTCGGCCTCCGGAACGAGATGGCGCTGGCGGGCTCCGCAGAGCGGGCATTGAGTCGGTCGGGCCGAGCCGAAAGAGGAATCGCTGCAGATGCGGCAACGGTAGATATTCATAATCAACCCTCCAGCAATGATGACAGCGAGCATAGCAAGGGGACAAGGTCCTGTCAACAAAGGGTGAAGCGGCGATAAATCCCCTTGTTGTCCGAGCGGCATTCGTTATAATGCATTGTGTTTGCCTTGGCCCCGTCCACGGTTGCACCCTGCTCCCTGCCGACAGGAGGTCGTCATGAAGATCATCGTTCCTCTTCTTTTTGCCCTGCTCTGGACCGCCCCGGTCGCCGGTGCGGAATTCGATCCCGCTCCCATCGAGGCGGTTGCCGCAGCCTATGCCGAGGTTCAGCCCGGGCTCGAACGCTATCAGGCCGTCATCGAGACCGACCGCATCGCCGAAATCCTTCGGGAAATGACCGCCGGCATCCCCCCGGACCTGCCGCGGCCGACGCCGCCGACCCTGCACCTCAACTGGTCCCGCGCCACAGGGGAGACGACTATCTCGGCGGCGCACCCTCAGCCCTTCCCCACCATGCAGGAGATGATCCGGCATTTTTCCCGGAAGTTCGCCCTGGACATGCCGGGCCTCTTTCTCCCCCTGCGCGGCGCCGCAGAACGACACCGACTGCTGAAAACGGCCGAGGTCAAGGTGACAGAATCCCAGCTCGGTGCGACACGCAGCATGACCATCGGCGCCACTTTTAGCGCTCCGGTCGCCCTCGACGGCGCCTTTTACCATCGCGCCCTCTCCCTGCCGCAGCAGGGAATCATTTCCTTGTCCATGGATTTCGATCCCATCCAGAAGGTGCTGCGCCGCCTCGAGCTCGGCACCGCCTCGGGCCAGCGTCTGACCGCCGAACTGCGGCATCTCCCCTGCCGCGGCGGTTTTCTCATCAATGAGGTTCTCATCACCTCCCCCGACGGCCGAGTCGATGACAGTCTCAAAATCACCTTCGCCGAGGTGAGCGGCTATCTCCTCCCTGCCCGGCAGGAAAGCACCAGTCGCCGGCCCGAAGGGGAGGAACGCACCACCGTTACCTTCGTCGGCCACCGCGTCAATGCCCCTCAGACCGCCTCTCCGGCTCAAGGGGAGCCGCGCTGACCGCCGAAACCCGGTTCCTTCCCCGCCCAAAGGACGCCATGAATCCACTCTGGAGCAACATTTTCCGCAAGAAAACCGATGAGGAGTCCCTGTCCTATTTCCTCGGGAAGGTTCCGATCTTCGCCGACCTCGGCACCCGGGAACTTGCTTCCCTCGAGGAGCTTGTCCATCCGCGCCATTATGATCCCCGGGAGACGGTCTTCGAGGAAGGGGACCCGGGAAGCGGTATGTACCTGGTACGCACCGGACATATCCAGATCTTCCTTCGCCAGAGCGACGGGTCCGAGGAGGAGCTCGCCCTCCTCTGTCCCGGCGACTTTTTCGGTGAAACCACCCTCGCCGCCCCGGCTCCCCGCACCGCTTCGGCGCGATCCCTCGACCACAGCGAACTCCTCGGCCTCTTCCGCGCCGACCTGCTGGCGACGACCCAGAAATATCCCACCGTCGCCAACAAGATTCTCATGGGGCTGACCCGGGTCGTCAGCGAACGGCTGCAGGCCGCCGGCCTCGAAATCCGCAGACTGAAAACGGCCGCGACCTCTGTGCCGTCCGGAGAATGAGCCGCCGATGACCCCCAGCAAATTTCCCACCCGCGCCGGACTCCTCCTCTTCTACCTGGTTCTGACGGCCGCAATCGCCACCGGTCTGGCGCTCTTTTCTTCGGCGTCGACCATCATTGCCCTTTTTCGCGATGCCACCGCCGGCCTCCTTCTCCCCCTCATCCTGGCGCTGATCGCCACCTTTCTCCTCGAACCGCTGGTCAAGGTCATCGAGCGGGGGGGGAGAAGTCGGACAACAAGTATCTTCGTCATCTTTTTTCTTGTGGCCATCGCCATGGCCCTCAGCGCCGTGTGGCTTGCTCCCCATTGGCAACAGATGTGGGGCTCCCTCAAGACTGACATCCCCCGCTACACTTCGGGCCTCATCAGCTTCCTCAGGAGCGCCCAGAACGACCTGCGCCAGCATCTTCCCTTCATCGACAGCTACGATCTGCCGGCCCGGGCCCGGGCCCTCGCTGAAGAACTCGTCGCCCAGATCCTGGTCCAGACCCCCCGGTCGGCCCTGCGCCTGGCCAGCCTTCTGTTCATCGTCCCGCTTTTCTCCTTCTTTTTCCTGCGCGACGGCCAGCGGATCATGCGCGCCATCATCTCCCTGGCCCCCAATCGCCACTTCGAGATGGCCCACGACCTCTCCTACGGCATCAGCCGCCAACTGGCTCACTTCATTCGCGGCCGCATTCTCGAGGCCTTTATCGTCGGGCTGGTGGTGGCCATCGGACTCTCCTTTACCGATATCCGCTATGCTCCGCTCCTCGGGGTCTTTGCCGGAGTCACCAACCTGATCCCCTATATCGGCCCCCTGATCGGCATGATTCCGGGGATCCTCATCGCCCTGGTCGACCTCGGCCTCGGGGGGGAATTCTGGTGGATCGTCACGGTCTACTTCCTCATCGCCCAGGTTTTCGTCGACGGTTTCATCCTCATTCCGGTCCTGATCTCCCGGGTCTCCAACCTTCATCCCCTGTGGGTGATCCTGGCGATCATCATGGGGGGAAAACTCTACGGAGTCCTCGGCATGATCATCGGCGTTCCCGTGGCCAGCATCATCAAAATTTCCATTCTCGAGATCCGCCACTACCGCCGTACCTTTACCCTCCCCGAGGCCGCAGGCGACGGCGAACGGCTCCTCTGAAGGGAGACCGTCGGGTTTTCAGGGTCTGTGCCTCACCCCTCGACCCCACCCCGGGCTTGACATCCCCGCAGCGTATACACCATAATTTCAGATTTAAACGAGGTCCCGAGACTGCCTGCGAACCAGGGATGCCATGAGCCGCTACCGCCGTTTGTTCAACAATTTCAGCCTCCGTTCCAAGATGCTTGTTCTGGTCCTCCCCCTGGTGGTGGTGCCGATCATCGTCGTCGGCAGCGTCATCGGCTACATCTCCACCCAGCAGGCCTACCGGGGGATCACCCAGACCAGCAAGGCCGACCTGGAGCACATGGCGACCTTCACCACCGACCTCCTCAATTCCCACTACCAGCAATTTCAGGTCTACAAGGAAGACAAGCAGAAGAGCTTCATCAAGGGTTTGACTTCCATGGTGGGAATGGCCACCGACCTGGTGGAGGTCGAATACAACCAGCAGAAAAAGGGGCGGCTCTCCATGCCCGCCGCCAAGGCCGAAGCAAAAAAAGCTCTCAAGAGGGTCAACGTCGGCGACACCGGCTACATTTTCGCCATGACCAGCAAGGGAGATCTGGAAATCCACGTCGCCCGGGAAGGGGAGAATATTCTTGATGCCCAGGACGAAAACGGCCGCCATTTCATCCGCGAAATCGTCTCCTCGGCTCTGAAATCGCGCCCCGGCGAGGTCCTCTACATCATCTATCCCTGGCGCAACGCCGCCCTCGGCGACTCTTCGCCGCGCAAGAAGATTGCCGCCTACCGTTACTTCAAGGAGTGGGACTGGATCATCGCCGCCAGCGGCTACCTCGAGGAGACCTACGAGGACAACGCCTTCGAACGCAACGCCTTCTCCGAACTCAAGGCGAGTATCCAGGAAAAAAAAGTCGGCCAGACCGGCTACATCTACACCATGGACTCAAGCGGAACCTTCACCATCCACCCCGATGCCGAAGGGCGCAACCTCATCGACGCCAGGGACGCCGAGGGAAATTCCTTCCTTCGGCAGATGTGCCGGGAGAAGGACGGCTGGATCCGTTACCCCTGGCAGAACCCCGGCGACCCGGCACCGCGGATGAAGATCGTGCGATACACCTATTTCGCACCCTGGGACTGGATCGTGGCCGTCGGCTCCTACGAGGATGAGTTCTACCACGAGGCGAACCTCATCAAGGGCCAGACCTTCCTGAGCATGCTCGCCCTGACGATCCTCGCCTGTGCCGTTTCGGTGATCCTCGTCTCCCTGGCTGCCAAGATATTTACCGACCCGATTCAGCGGATGATCGCCGTGATCCGCCAGGTCAAGCAGGGACGCTTCGACCGGCAGATGGTCATCGAGGGAAATGACGAACTCGGCGAACTGGCGGCGACCTTCAACCGCATGACGGAAATCATCAAACGCAACCGGGAGATGGAATCGACTCTCGCCCAGCAGGGGAAGATGGCCTCTCTCGGGGTCCTCTCCTCGGGGGTGGCTCACGAAATCAACAACCCCCTCGGGGTAATCCTCGGCTACGCCGGCTATCTGGAAAAAAAGATCCCGCCGGAGGATCCCAACTACGCCTTCATTCATGAGATCAAGCGCGAGAGCAAACGGTGCAAAAAGATCGTCCAGGATCTCCTCAGCTACGCCCGCACCCCCAATCCGGTCCTCGAGGCGACCGACATCAACGAGCTCCTCGGCCAGATCGTCGATTTCGCCGCCAACCACACCGATCTCTATTTCGTCACCATGGTGCGGAACTTTTCCCCTGACCTGCCGGAAGCCATGGTCGATGCCGACCAGTTGCGCCAGGTGGCGATCAATCTGATCCTCAACGCCGGCGCGGCAATGCCGGAGGGGGGGGAAATCGAGGTGGGCACCGCCCTGAACGACGATGGCCGGCTGCTCATCACCATCGCCGACAACGGCGCCGGCATCCCGGCGGAGTACCTCGAAAAGATCTTCGAACCCTTTTTCACCACCAAAGCCCGGGGAACGGGCCTCGGCCTGGCCATCACCAAGCAGATCATCGACCTCCACCAGGGACGGATCGCCATCGACAGCACCGTCGGTCAGGGGACGCTGGTGACCATCGTGCTGCCGCTGATACGGGAAGAATACTGAAAGCGACGGAAAAGGATATGGCACAGAAAAAAATCATGATCATCGACAACGAGGAAGGGCTGTGCCGGATGATGGAGGCCGTCCTCATGGATAACGGCTACGCCGTGCGCTCCTTCACCGACCCCCTGGACGCGGTAAACGCCTTTCGCCCCGGCACCTGGGATCTGGTCGTCAGCGACATCAAGATGCCGGGGATCGACGGCCTCGAGGTGCTGCAGCGTCTCAAGGAGGCCGAGCCGGGGATCCCGGTGATCATGATCACCGCCTACGCCACCGTCGAGATGTCGATCCAGGCCCTGCGCAAGGGGGCCTACGACATGCTGACCAAACCCTTCGAACCCGATGAGCTCCTTTATCGGGTCAAGAACGCCCTCAACCACAACCAGCTCCTGGCCGAAAATCGCGAACTGCGCCAGGAACTGGCCGGCAAGTTCAACTTCGGCAACATCATTGGCGCCTCGCCCTCGCTCAAGGCCCTTCTCGACAAGGTGGAAAAGGTGGCGATCCGCGACACCTCGGTGCTGATCACCGGCGAATCTGGGACCGGCAAGGAGCTCATCGCCCAGGCGATCCATTACAATTCGCCGCGCCGCGACAAGCGGTTCGTCGCCATCAACTGCGGCGCCCTTCCCGAGTCGATCCTCGAGAGCGAACTCTTCGGCTACAAGAAGGGTGCCTTCACCGGCGCCGCCGAGGACCGCATGGGGCTCATCGAGGCCGCCGACGGCGGGACCCTCTTTCTCGACGAGGTCGGTAACCTGCCGATGAACGTGCAGAAGACCCTGCTGCGCTTCCTCCAGGAGCGGGAATTTCTCCGCATCGGCGACAACAAGCCGACACGGGTCGACGTGCGAATCCTTTCGGCCACCAACTCGGAGCTCCTGGCCGAGGTCGAGCGGGGTATCTTCCGCGAAGACCTCTATTACCGCTTCAATGTCGTCAACCTTCACCTCCCGCCCTTGCGGGAACGCCGGGAGGATATCCCGCTCATCGCCGCCCATTTCATCGCCCTGCAAAACCAGGAGTTCGGAACCCGCATCAAGGGGCTCTCCCCCGAAGCCGCCCGCGCCGCCGCCGCCTTTGGCTGGCCCGGCAACATCCGCCAGCTCAAGAACGTCATCGAGGCTTGCATGACCCTCGAAGGAGGGGAGACCATTGCCCTCGGCACCCTGGCCCAGTTCATCGAAGTCGACGGCTTCGACTCCGGAGCCGCCGATGACGATTACACCAGCGCCTTGGCCCGTTTCGAGATCGAGTACCTGCGGGACCTGCTTCAGAAGCGGGGCGGCAACATCGACGAGGTCGCCCGCATTGCCGGGATGAACATGGCCACCGTCTACCGCAAGCTCAAGAAATACGGCCTCAAAAAAGGGGATGTGCTGTAATTCCCATCGCATTCCTGCAAATACCCTTGATCCTCTTTGCACATTTGCAAAAAGGTGTCCTGAAACATTTCCTGATAGCAAGACGCCGTTTTTGCTAAACATTTTAAAGAAAAGACTCCGCTTCATCCGGCTGCAGCCGTCCCGGACGAGGCCCGATCCATCCCCGGTTTTTTGCATCGCTGCGAAAATTCTTCGCCCCCTCCCCGCCGGCTCCCCCCCCCAAAGCTGTCAAAGCCACCAATACTCCCGCCTGGCGGGAACCGTCGAAAAGTTGGTACGGCGATTGCGTATACAATAAGCAAGTACTCCTGTTCGCGGATGAGGCCGGGCCGTTGAGGGACGGCCCAGCCTCATCCACTCCATTTTCCAGAAGACCCGGAGGAAGCCATGACCGCTGACAATGCACCCCCTGTCGCCACTTCCGCCGCCGGGGAAAATTCGGCTCCCCCCGCCCCCCTGGGACTGCTGGCCCTCGGACTGACGACGATCCTCCTCGGCCTGGGGAAAAGCGGCCTCGTCACCATCGACAACCAGGTCCTCGGATTCGCCATCTTCTACGCCGGCCTCTTTCAAATCATCGTCGGCATCAGCGAACACAAGAAACAGAAAAGTTTCGGCGCCATCGCCTTCACCTCCCTTGGGCTCTTCTGGCTCTCGCTCCTGGCCCTGACGGTCTTTCCCGCCCTCGGCTGGGGGGGTGAACCCAAGGTCGCCAACATGGTCGCCTATCTGACCATGTGGGGCCTCTTTGCCGCCATCCTCTTTCTCTCCACCTTCCGCCTCAACCGCGTCCTGCAGGGAGTCTTCGGGTCGCTGATGGCCTTCTTCCTCCTTCTGGCCATGGCCGCCTCGTCCGGAAATCCGGTCTTCACCCTGTTCGCCGGCTATGCCGGGATGGTCTGCGGATCCCTGGCCCTCTATGCCGGAGTGGCCCAGCGTCTCAACGAGAGGGCCGGACGCACCGTCGCCCCCCTGGGAATCTGGAAGGGGACAACCCACCACGCCGACCGGCCGCTTTAACTCTTGACATTGGATTCAAAAAGGGTTTTATTTTAGGCAGAAGCGGACCAGGGAGGAGCATTTGAACAGCAAACTCAGCCAGCAGATGACCATCCTCGGCCTGTGCGCCATGGTCTTTTATGCCGTCATGCTCGCCACCGGGGTCCTCTCCACCGAGGTCATGCCCCAATTTGTCGTCTCCGCCGTACTCTTTCTCTCCTCCGGCCGTTTCATGCGCAAGGCCGCCCGCAGTCTCCCCGAACGGGAGCGCAAGGAGAAGCAAAAAAGCCGGACCTCGGAGGCCGACTGGCCCTGGCTGGCGGCCATCGTCAACTGGATTTTCGCCCTGGGGATCCTCGCCGGCATGGCCATCTGGGTCATGACGCCGATCGGCGTCTCCTTCCTCGAGGCCCTGCAGCACACCCTGGCCCACGAACAGTTCTTCGCCGGAGCGGTCCCCTGACCCTTCCGAACATTCGACCCGACAACGGCCGCCACTGAGATCAGTGGCGGCCGTTTTTTCACCCTCTTCCCGAATCCCTCCCTCTGCAGCAATATCCCTTGCCAGGTCCCTCGGGGTGCTGTTATAAAGTATTAATTTTTTTGGGCCGGGCAGCCGGGAGGAGAGAAGGGAATGCAGGAGCCACGCTACCGCATCGTTTTTCGCGGTCAGATCGCCTTCGGCTTTGAACGGGACGAGGTCCGGGACAATCTGAAAAAGCTCTGCCGCTTTGACGAGGAGAGGGTTGAGCGCCTTTTCTCCGGCGGCGGCGTCCTCAAGTCGGATCTCGACGCTGTCACGGCCGGCAAATACCTGGCTGTACTCGAGCGCACCGGCGCTCTCTGCACCCTCGAACCCCTTCCCGCGCCGACTCCGCTGGCGGCGGTGGCCGTCGCCAACGCGCCTGCGCCAACGCTGCATTGTCCCCACTGCCACAGGGAGCAGCCGCAGGGGACCGAGTGCCTCCACTGCGGCATCGTCTTCGAACGTTATCTCCAGGTGCAGGCCCGCAAAGCGGCCATGGCCGAAGAAAAGGGGGGCCAAGGAAACAGGGGAGTCGAGGCCTCGACGCTGCCGGCTGACGCCCCTGTCGCCGAGCGGATCGTCGATTATCTTTGCCGGCATCAGGAGCAGGCCTTCGTTCTCAAAGCCTTCGCGGTGATCGCCGCCATCCTCCTCCTCAAGTCCCTTCTCAGCGGCATCTTTTTCCTGATCCTCTTCCTCTTCTTCCCTCTCGGTTTTCTCTTCTATGTGCGCGCGGAGGCCGCCAGCACAGGACAGAGCCCCACGGCGGTCCTCGCCCAGCACATCACCCTGATGCCGATAATGTACGCCGAAGGGGAGCGCAAGAAGGAAGGGGTAAGCTGGCTGACCTACACCCTGATCTTGGTCAACGTCCTGGTCTTTTACGGTTACGAGATTCACGCCGACACCGATTTTCTCTCCGACAACCTGGTCTTTCTCCCCCACGCCCCCAACCTCTGGAACGTTCCGGTGAGCGCGGTGACCGCGCTCTTTCTCCATGCCGGCAACGGTCACCTCTGGGGGAACATGCTTTTTCTCTGGGCCGTGGGGACCGTGGTTGAGCGCCGCATCGGATTCCGCCGCTTCGGGGCCTTCTATCTCTTTTCGGGGTTCATGGCCGGGTTACTGGCGGTGGTGGTGGCTCGCACCTTTCTCGGCGAAACGGCTCACGGCCTCGGCGCCTCGGGGGCCATCTCCGGGATCATGGGGGTTTTCGCTGTCCGTTGCTATTTCAAGAGCATGGTCTTCCCCCTGCCGATTCTCGGCATCTTTTCCCTGATCCTCCCCATCAGCCTCAAGGTGCGCCTCAACTCCCTGGTGATCATCGGCCTTTTCTTCCTCTCCGACCTCAGCGGCGGCATCGGCCAGCTCACCGGGAGCAACGCCTCGAACATCGGTCACTGGGCGCACATCGGCGGCATGCTCTGCGGCATCGCTCTGGCCTCCCTCTTCCGCCTCGGCGATGAGGCGGTGGAGGAGCGCCACATGGAGATCGGCGCCCAGGCCCTTGCCGGCAGCAAGGTCTCCCTCGCCGCCGGCGAGGAGTCTCTGCGCCTGACCTTGCGCCAGAACCCCCGAAACACAGAGGCCCTACTCCTCCTGGCACGCATCCGCAGCAAGCACCAGACCTCGGAGGAGGGGCGGGACCTCTACCGCCGGGCAATCCCCGAACTCCTCCGGGTCAACCCGAAAGAGGCGGCCAGCGTGTTTCGAGAGTATTATCAAAAATATCTGCAGGGGATCGATTCCGAGGCCCAGTACCGTCTCGCTGGGATATTCTACCAGGAGGGGGACCTGGAACTGGCCTACCGGTGCATCGAGGGGGTGCTCAAAGATCCGGCGACGACGGCCGAAGTCCGTCAGCGTGCCCTCTTCCAAAGGGCAAGAATTCTTGAGGAACAGGGACTAACGGACTCTGCTGCGGCCTGTTATCGGCAGATTATCGAAGAATTCCCCACCTCCCCCCACCTGGACAAGGCCAGAGTTCGCCTTGCTTCGGCCTGCTGAAGGTCAACCTTTGGCCTATCCCCTTCAAAAAAAAGCGGCCCCGTCAAAGACGGGGCCGCATTGCATTCCAGAAGGGTCTCAAAGGGAGACTTGCGTCTAGCGGTTGATTTCCTGCAGCGCCAACTCTTCTTCGTCGTAGGCACCGACGGTGACCGTTTCCTCAACGGCCACGGCCGCCTTCCTGGTGCGCAGCGACAGGGACATCATGGCGCCGACCAGCAGCATGACGCCGGCGACGGCGAAGGAGGCGGTGTCTCCGCCGGTCTTGACCTTGAGCATCTCGGCGACCCGGACGAGGAGGAGACCACCGAGCCCCCAGGCCGAGAAGAGGATGCCGTAGTTCATGCCGAAGTTCTTCATCCCCCAGTAGTCCTTGGCGAAGGAGGGGAAGAGGGCGAGGTTGGTCCCGTAGTTGAAGACCATGAAGGTCACCAGCAGGGCAACCATGATCGGGTTCCCCTTGCCGGAGAGCCCGGGGATGGCGACGAACATCAGAACGGCCTGAAAGACGAGCATGAAGGTCAGGGTGTTGGCGCGACCGAGTTTGTCGGAGACGACGCCGGCAACGAGGCGGCCTGCGGCGTTGCCGACGGCCATGATCGCCACCACCAGAAAGGCCATCTCTCCCATGCTCGCCTTGGCCAGCCCCTTGGCGGAACCGATGACCATCAGGCCGGCGCCGGCGCCGATGAAGTAGCAGAGCCACAGGGTGTAGAACTTGGCGTCAGTGAAGAGCTTCGACGGAGCGACGTCGACAACGGCCTTAGCCGGAGTTTTCTTGGCGAGGCCGGCGGAAGCGTCGGCCACATAGCCGGCGGGAGGATTGGAAATCAGGAGCGCCAGACTGCAGACCACCAGCGCAAAGGCGATACCGAAGACCATCATGGCTTTTTGCAGCCCGTAGGCGCCGAGGAGGTAGGTCGCCAGAGGGGCGATGTAAACCGAGGCGAGGCCGAATCCGGAGACGACGATCCCGGCGATCAGCCCGGTCTTGGCCGGGGAAAACCATTTAAGAGACGGCGGGGTCGCCGCCGAGTAGCCGAAGCCCATGCCGCCGCCGGCAAGAACGCCGAAGCCGACAACCCAGGCCCAGTAACTGGTGGTCTGGGAGATCCACATAAAGCCGCTGCCGACCAGGAGACCGCCGATGATACAGGTAATTTTCGGCCCGAATTTATCCTGCAGTTTTCCGGCGATGATCATGGCCACGGCAAAAAACAGGCAGCAGACCGCATAGGGGTCGTTGATCGATGCCGGATCCCAGGTGAAGGCGCCGGGGCCGCCGGCCTTGATCGAATCGGAGATGGCCGATTTGAAGATACTCCAGGCATAGAGAATACCGAGTGCCAGATTGATACCGGTCCCGGCCAGGACGACGGTCCAGCCCTTGTTTTTCATCGTTTCCTTGCTCATGTTCTCCTCCTTTGGGATTTGGTAGTTCGGATCGTAATTCGCGCTTATGTTTCGCATCTGAAACGGCAGTGGCCATTTGTTCCGGAAGGGGATCGCTATCGGCTTGCGGGCCCGGGCCGAGGGGTGCGCGGCTTCGCGGGGGCGGGGTGGCGTTCTGGGGACCGCCACCGCCGCCTGCAGGAGCTCGGGGCAGCGATCCGTCAATTCATGATATTTGGTGCAGGTGTTATAACGGCAGCTGCAGTAGGTCGAGATCGTCTTGGCGTCGTGGGCCGAGATGTATCCGGAACCGACGTCACAGTAATCTTCGCTTTTTCCGTAAAATGGGCAGACCATGGATGATTTCCATTTCGAGAGCAGGGAATCGTGCCGAAAATATCTGACCGACTTGCCCATTCTCTAGAGCAATGGGCATACCAATGTTTTAAAAATTCTCTTGACACATAATTTCTCTTTCATTTCGGTGCCTTGCGATGCATACGGGACAGAGAAATTCCCCCGGGGGAAAAAGATCGATTTGCATTTATGCAAATCGATCCGCCCGCAGTTTTGGCCGTTCAGGCGCAGTCATGCACCGGGGTTTCAAACCGTGAATCGGCTCCAGGGCAGGCTCCGGCCGAGATTCATGGAGGGTGGGCGTATACGACAAACAGGGTTTTGCATCCCTGCGAGGAGG
>Ga0209231_1000483_pt1 | contig 22003 bp, 22 predicted proteins | sample Deesub45470m_DNA_FD_188086 | JGI IMG/M metagenome (GOLD analysis project Ga0209231, IMG submission 188086) | Deep subsurface microbial communities from North Pacific Ocean - 450_OLKR46/470m Metagenome (SPAdes) (version 2) | ecosystem: Environmental > Terrestrial > Deep subsurface > Unclassified ... | reverse complement strand
CGCGCCCAGTCGAACGCCTCCGCAAGCGGAATAATCTCGTCGTGCTCACCGTGTATCACCAGCGTGTTGTGCGGCACGGCGGGCATCGCAAAACGTCCGACCGCAGGGCCTACCAGCACCAGCTTGTGCGCCTTGGGATGCAGATGCTGCGCGACACGCGCCTGCACATAAGCGCCGAACGAGAAACCGGATAGAACCAGCGGCAGATGACCGAATGCCTCACGGGCGTGTTGCACCACCGCGAGCGCGTCCTCCACTTCGCCGTTGCCGCTGTCGAATACGCCCTCGCTGCCGCCTACACCGCGAAAATTGAAGCGCAAAGTGGCGAAGCCCAGTTCGGCGAAGGTCTTGGCCAGCGTAGTGACAATTTTATTGTCCATTGTGCCGCCCATTGTGGGTAGCGGATGTGCCACCACGGCAATAGCGACAGGCTCCGAATCCGGCAGATGCAACATGCCTTCAAGCGAACCCGCCGGTCCTTCCAGAGTAATTTTGCTTGGCGCGCCCATTAGACAGCGGAAGGGTCGTCGCGCAGCGGCGGGGTATCCACCGGCGCACCCCTTGCGGGTACCTTCAGACGCTCGACGATACGGCCATTTTTCAGATGCTCCTCGATGATTTCATCGAGATCGGACTCATCCACATAGGTGTACCAGGTGCCCTCAGGATAAACGACGATCACCGGCCCCTCATCGCAACGATCCAGGCATCCGGCGGAATTGATGCGGATACGGTTCTGATGACTGGAAAGACCCAGCTCCTTAACCTTGTTCTTCACATAATCACGCGCCCGTTGCGCGCCATGATTACCGCAGCAATCGCTACCGTCTTCGCGTTGGTTGGTGCAGAAAAATACATGTTTGTCGAAATGACCCATTGCAATACCCCAAAATTAACAATCCTCAGTCCTTAGTCCTTAGTCCTTAGTCCTTAGTCCTTAGTCCTTAGTCCTTAGTCCTTAGTCCTTATTCGCAATTATACTTTCCGTATCCGCCACAAATGAAACAACAGCAGCAAAGGCAATATCATCGTGAGTGTCTGCGCCAAACCGTTGTAATTGAGTAAATGCCCGTAGTGCCAGTGATATATGGACATCGCGGCAGCGGGCGTATTGCCATCCACCACGAAATTCACCACGACAAAATAGCTCAGTGCCGCGAGCGCGCCGAAGCCGATTACTGCCGGACGCGGCAGCCACAACACGACCAGCAACAGCGTCATGCCCAGCAACATGCCCAGCATCGCCTCGCCATTTATCCACAGCAGCAACGCCCATGACTTCAGCAACACCGCTGCCGCGATGAATTTAATCAGCGCCACCACGCCCAACACCACCATCAGGAAGGGAACAACACGACGTGGCGAACGCAATAAAGTCAGCAGTAACGCACCCAGCATCAATAAATTCAGCATGACGGCAGCGCTTTCCCAGACGCTGAACGGGTCGGGCAAGGGCACTACAAACGGCTGGTGCGCCGCCTCGGCGATAAATACATTGCCCAGCATCGGCAATGAGGGGTTAATTTGTCCGAACACCCAAAGCACCAGCAGTGCCAGACCAAAATCCATCTCCTTGCCGTGATGAAACAAACCGCTGCGCCAGCGTGTCAGCCTCACAAAAAGCCAGGTCCACGACGTAATGCTGGCCGCCAGCAACGCGCCTATCAGCGCGCCCGTGCTATTGGTCAGCACATCGACATTCGAGCTGGTGCGCGCAGGCAAATACATTTGCAGATATTCCATGCCTGCTGACAGCCCCACGCCCAAAGCCACGGCAGCCAGCACGCTAACGACAGCCGCAAAACGCGCCCGCAATGCCAGCCCGGCCAACAGTCCAAAAGGGATATAAGCCAACACATTGACGACCGCATCGAACGACGTAAAAGTCAGCTTCAAAGGCATATGCAGCACCGCTGCAAATTCCAGCCCCTGCTCGCGCCAGCCGGAAAACGGCGACAAACTGACATACGCGATGAACAGCGCATAGCCAATAGCCAGCAGCGTACGCAGCCGCGCGCGTGTTTCCGTGATGAACAGTTCTTTCATGCCTGTGCTGCCTTATCAAGAGTCGCGCAAGTTTAACCTATTCGGCCGTGCGCGTAGGTTGGGGTGAGCCTGCGAACCCCGCCACAAATCCTTGATACGCCGGGGTGCGTGCCTTACCCCGACCTACCGGGATTTCGCGGGCATGACGGCCATTAATGAGCCTCGTCCCAATTTTTACCTGAACCAAGTTCGACCAGCAGCGGCACGTTCAGCACCGCGACATTGCACATCAATCCCGGCAGCTTTTCCTTGACCCGTGCCAGTTCGTCTTCCGGCACTTCCAGTACCAGTTCGTCGTGCACCTGCATGATGAGGCGTGTTTGCAGCTTCTCGGTTTCCAGCCAGCGCTGCACGACTATCATCGCCAGTTTGATCAGATCAGCCGCCGTCCCCTGCATGGGCGCATTGATCGCGGCGCGTTCCGCACCCTGACGCTTCATGCCGTTGCTGCTGTTGATTTCCGGCAGCCAGAGTCGGCGGCCGAATACGGTTTCGACGTAGCCTTGCTGTTTCGCCTCCATGCGCGTGCCATCCATGTAGCGCTTCACGCCCGGATAACGCGCGAAGTAGCGCTCGATATAAGCCTGTGCCGCGCCCCGCTCCACGCCTAACTGTTTGGCCAGGCCGAACGCCGACATGCCGTAGATCAGGCCGAAGTTGATCACCTTGGCATAGCGGCGCTGCTCGGATGTCACCTCCGCCGGTGTCGCCATGAATATTTCGGCGGCGGTGGCGCGATGGATGTCTTCGTTGTTGGCGAATGCCTGCAACAGCCCCTCATCGCCGGACAGATGCGCCATGATGCGCAGCTCGATCTGTGAATAATCCGCCGCGACGATGCAGCTGCCGGGCGGCGCGATAAAGGCTTCGCGGATGCGCCGCCCTTCCGCGCTGCGGATCGGAATATTTTGCAGATTGGGGTCGCTGGATGCCAGCCGTCCGGTCACCGCCACGGCCTGCGAATAGCTGGTATGCACCCGGCCTGTGCGACGATTGACCATCTTCGGCAGTTTGTCGGTATAGGTGGATTTGAGTTTCGCCATGCCGCGATATTCCAGCAACAGCTTAGGCAAGGGATAATCCAGCGCCAGCTCCTGCAACACTTCTTCGTCGGTGGAGGGCGCGCCGCTCGGCGTCTTTTTCACAACCGGCAGACCTAATTTTCCGAACAGAATTTCCTGTATCTGCTTAGGCGAATTCAGATTAAATGGCTGATCGGCAGCCTCATGGGCGCGCGCCTCCAGCTCAACCAGCTTCACACCCAGCTCATGGCTCTGCACATGCAGCAGATTGCAATCGAGCAGCACACCGTTGCGCTCCATGGTGTAGAGCACATGCATGGCCGGCAGCTCGATTTCACGGTAAATATGCTGCAACCCTTTTTCCTGCTCGACTTGCGGCGCGAGCTTCTGATGCAGTTGCAGGGTGATATCGGCATCCTCGGCGGCATAGTGCGTGGCGATATCCAGATCGACCTGATCGAAACATATCTGCTTCGCGCCCTTGCCCGCCACCTCCGCGTAGCTGATGGTCTTTACGTTGAGATGGCGCAACGCGAGATTGTCCATGTCGTGCGGCTTGTGGCTCTCCACCACGTAGGATTGCAGCAGCGTGTCGTCGTGTATTCCGCGTAGTTCGACGCCGTGATTGGCGAAAATGTGCCTGTCATATTTGAGATTCTGGCCGACTTTGTGGTGCTGGGCGCTTTCCAGCCAGGGCTTGAGTTTTTCCAGCGTCTTTTCACGGTCCAGCTGATCCGGCGCGCCCGGATAGACATGCGCCAATGGCAGATAAGCGGCGTGAAGCGGCGTGATCGCAAATGAAATCCCGACCAGTTGCGCCTCCATCGCATCCAGCCCGGTGGTCTCGGTATCCAGACACACCAGCTCCGCAGCCATGAGCTGCGTCAGCCAGTCATCCAGTTGTGCATCGGTCAGGATGGTCTGGTAATGGGCACTGTCGGTGTGAGCGGCTTCGTTTGTCGGCGCTGCTGTGCTTTCTTTTACCCCATCCCCACCCCGGCCCTCCCCTTGAAGGGGAGGGGGTTCCTGAGAATGCGAGTGTGTATTGACCTCACGCAGCCCCCGCGAGGAGGACGCCGTGTGGTGCCCGGCAGCTTCGCTGCTGACCTCACGCAGCCAGGTTTTGAATTCCAGTTGCTGGTATAATTGAGCCAGTCTTGCCCTGTCCTGCGGCGGCGCAATCAGTTGATGGTATTCCAGCTTCAGCTCCACGTCGCACTTCACCGTGATCAGACGGCGCGCCTGAGGCAGCCAGTCCAGCGCATTGCGCAGATTCGCCCCCACCACGCCACCTATCGTGTCCGCGTTACGCATCAAATTGTCCAGCGTACCGTGCTGAGTCAGCCATTTCACCGCCGTCTTGGGGCCGCATTTTTCAACGCCCGGCACATTGTCCACCTGATCGCCCGTCAGCGTCAGATAGTCCACGATGCGCTCGGGCGGCACGCCAAACTTGGCCGTCACGCCTGCAATATCCAGCATTTCGTTATTCATGGTGTTGATCAGCATCACATGCTCGTCCACCAGTTGCGCCAGGTCCTTATCACCAGTCGCGATGATGCAGCGCACCCCGTCTCTGGATGCCTGACGCGCCAGCGTACCGATCACATCGTCCGCCTCCACCCCGTCCACCATGGAGATCAACCAGCCGGATGCCGCAATCGCCTGATGCAGCGGCTCGATTTGCTGCGCCAGATCGGCCGGCATGGACGGGCGATTGGCTTTATATTGCGGATACAGTTCATCGCGGAAGGTTTTTCCTTTTGCGTCAAATATGCACAGGCTATAATCCGCCGGGTAATCCTGACGCAGACGACGCAACATATTGAGTACGCCATAGATCGCCGCCGTCGGAAAACCTTCGCTATTGCGCATGTCCGGCATGGCATGGAACGCGCGATACAGGAAAGACGAGCCGTCAACCAGCAGCAATGTTTTACCGGAATTTATTTCATTCGTTTTCATTTTTGATCAATATTAAGGTGCTGACATGAGCAATACGCCGAAACTGCCTACATCCAACATACCCGAAGCATGGGATGCCAAAGAGGCATGGCGGGTTTTCGGCATTATGTCAGAATTTGTTTCCGCAACCGACCGTCTTGCGCAGATCCATCCCGCTGTCAGTATTTTCGGCAGCGCCCGCACCCGGCCCGATCAGCCTTACTACAAACTGACCGAAGAGATTGCCCGCCTGCTGTCCGATGCGGGTTTCTCGGTGATCTCCGGTGGCGGTCCTGGCATCATGGAAGCCGCCAACAAGGGCGCGTTCTATGGAAAATCACCCAGCGTCGGCCTGAATATACAGTTGCCGCACGAGCAATCCAACAATCCCTACCAGAACATCAGTCAGACTTTCCAGCATTTTTTCGCGCGCAAAGTCATGTTTGTCAAATTCGCCCATGCCTATGTCGTCATGCCCGGCGGCTTCGGCACACTGGATGAATTGATGGAAGCTCTGACGCTGGTACAAACCGGCAAGACGCGCCGCATGCCCATTATTCTGGTCGGAACAAAGTTCTGGGGCGGCATGTTGGAGTGGTTCAAGAGCGCATTGATGGAAGAAAAGGTCATCAGCCCGGAAGACATGAATCTGATCCAGCTCATAGACAAACCGCAGGAGGTGGTCAGCGCGATCTTCAAGCACTATGAATCGTCCGGTTTCGAGCCCAGCGAGGCTGAACGCGAACGCCAGCTTTACCTGTAAGCTTGTCCAACAGGCAACACCTCATCAGCGCGGCACAAACGAACTTATAAAATTCGCCGGTTTATCGGCTAAAATGCACATATTCCAATTTAAGGGACCGCAATCATGCGCTTCTTATCCTTGTTACTGTTGAGCGGCTTTTCCATTTCAGCACTGGCGGCCGACCCCGTTCCCGGTAATCTTGAGCCGCTGCCGCGTCCGCCTGCATTCACGCCTGAGCCGGAACCGTCGGGCAGTGACGAATCGGAAATCACCATCATCAAACAGACCGAACTGACCGTTGAGGAATATCGCTCGGGCGGACGTTTGTACATGATCAAGGTCATTCCGAAAATCGGCCCTCCCTATTATCTGGTGGATGATCGCGGCGATGGCAAATTTGCCCGTCAGGAAAGTCTGGACTCCGGTCTGCGTCCGCCACGATGGATCATTCATAGCTTCTGACAATCATGGCAAAAACGACACCCGCCATGATTGTCCCCTCACCCCATCCCTCTCCCGCTTGCGGGCTAGGGGGACAATGAATCGCTGTGCGAATTTCAATTTAATTATGGCTGTTTACACTTCCGTTTCCGAAGCCGAGCTGACCGCCTGGCTGGCTGATTATTCTCTTGGGCAGTTACTGGACTTGCAGGCCATCGCGTCCGGCATAGAAAATACCAATTATTTCGTCACCACCAGCAATGGCCGCTTCGTGCTCACGCTGTTCGAAAAGCTCTCGGCTTCTGAACTGCCGTTCTATCTGAACCTGATGGCGCACCTCGCACGCCACGGCATTCCCTGCCCCGCGCCGGTGGCGAATCGCCACAATCAATTTCTGAGCCTGCTGAACGACAAGCCTGCTTGCATCGTCAGCCGTCTGAGCGGCAAATCCACCACCGAACCCGGGCTGACACAGTGCGCGGCGCTGGGCGCGATGCTGGGACAGATGCACATTGCCGGCCAGAGCTTTACGCAAATCATGCCCAATGCCAGAGGCAGCGCATGGCGCGCCGCGACCGCACCCCTGGTGCGCCCCTTTGTCAATGCGGAACAGGCCAGCCTGCTCGATAGTGAAATCGCGCTGCACGCACAGCAAAACTGGTCTTGTCTGCCGCAGGGGCTGATACACGCCGATCTATTCCGCGACAATGTGCTGCTGATTGACGACCACGTTGGCGGGCTGATTGATTTTTATTTCGCCTGCACCGACGCCTTATTGTATGACGTGGCGATTACCGTCAATGACTGGTGCATGAACCCCGATGGCACGCTCGACATTATCCGGACACAGCGTCTGCTGCACGCTTATCACGCCGTTCGCCCCTTGCAAGAGAACGAGCACGCGGCCTGGGCTCTGATGCTGCGACTGGCCGCCCTGCGTTTCTGGCTGTCGCGGCTGTTCGACATGCACCTGCCGCGCGACGCCGAGTTGATCCACGCACATGACCCCGGACATTTTGAACGCATACTGAAAAATCACATCGCGACCGAACGCGCCGTCTGGCTTTAAAAATAGCGCCGAGTAAAAAGGAAGATATGGAACCGCAACGTTTAGAAGCAAACCAGGGCTGGCAATGGATAAAGCGGGGCTATGCACTGTTCATGCAGGCACCGCTGCTGTGGATCGTACTGCTGGCCATCTGCTTTTTAACGGCAGCGGGCATTTCCGCCGTGCCTATGCTGGGCGAACCTTTGGTCAGCCTGTTGATGCCGGTGGTGATTATCGGCCTGATGACCGGCTGCCGCTCACTGGAGCAGGGCGATGAACTGGAACTGGCGCACCTGTTCAGCGGTTTTCAGCAACACACCTCGCAACTCATCACCTTGGGCGGCATCGCGCTGGTCGGTCAATATCTGATCTTCGGCGTGATGATGATGGCGGGCGGGGCGGCACTGGTCGAGATACTGATGAGCAGCGAGGCACCCGCCGATCCGGAAATTATCCGTGCAGCCGTCACCGGCACAGGGACAGCCGTATTGCTTGGCATCACACTGTTCGGCGCATTGCTGATGTCCATGCAATTCGCCCCCATGCTGGTATTTTTCCGCAATGTTCCGCCAGTGGCCGCAATGAAGCTCAGCCTGCGCGCCTTCACCCGCAATATCGGCCCGATGTTTGTTTATGGCATGTCTTTCATGTTGCTGGCGATACTCGCCAGCATGCCGATGATGCTGGGCTGGCTGATACTGATGCCTATTGTGTTCACCTCGCTGTATGCCAGCTTTTGCGATCTTTTCCCCGCCGAGCAGCCCGTTGTTAACATAGCCGACGATGCGACGGGTCATGACGACCCGGCTTCCTGACGACACGCTGCTTTCCTGCGGCAGGGGTATCAGCTTATGCTAATATTGCCATCTCGGTGAATAATACGCAGGGTACAGTCATGCAATTTCAAGTTAGCGCAAGCGAAATCAAACGGGCGCAACTGCCGCACAATCTGTTCATCACAGGGCTGTTTGGCTTCAACCTGCTGATGGTCCCTGCCGTCATTCTGTTAAATACCGGCATAGCGGGCTTGCTGATTCCACTGTCGTGTTCGGGCGCAATGATCGCCTACATTTACCTGCGCAGTAAAAAACCCACCAGCTGGTTCATCGATGCACATTGGCGGCTGGCTTTCAGGAACAGTCGGTGGCTGATGCTGGGCTATGCCGTCACGGCAGTGTTGATTTTCATCGCCTGGCTGATTAGCCTGAGTGCGCAAGAAGCCAACATGGCGCATATTTTATGGACCGCGCTGACGCGCATTGCCCTGCTGCCGACCTTGATCGCGGTCATGGTGACAGCCATCGTGGAAGCCAGCGCAATCAGCCTGGCGAGCAAACGTGAGGTGCCTGACAAACTGGCAGCACGCTTCCCGCCACCGGCTGCCTGATCACCCCGGCTGAAATTCGTCAAAGGCGCGCAACACTTCGGCCGCATACATCAGCGACGGGCCTCCGCCCATATAGACCGTTACCGCCAGCATCTCATTGATTTGTTCGCGCGTCGCTCCCATGCGCACCAGCGTCCTGACATGAAAGCCGATACACCCGTCGCAACGGGTCGCAACGGCAATCGCTGTCGCAATCAATTCCTTGTTCAACGCTGACAACACGCCCTCTGCCATCGCTGCTTTGGCCATCGCGTCAAAGCCCGCCATCGGCGCCTCCACTTGCTTGCGGAAAGGGGTCAGCGCTTTGCCAATATCCTGGGTAATGGTTTTGAATGATTTGCTCACAACAGACTCCTGAAAAAAATTGGAAGAAATAATATATTAACACCCTCTAATATATTGCCCTGAACAATTTCCCTCACAAGATCAGAATGATTCGCAAAAAACGGCGGCCTGCCCGTGATATACGCCGTCCGCATCGAGCAGATTCCACACCGTCGCATTCGTGATCATGAAGCGTCTTCCGGTGCTACTGATACGCATGCCGGCATAGTCGTCCACAAACCCCTGTCGGCTGACTTTTTCCAGCAAGGCGGCACGCGCCTCGCGCCCCATCGGCTCGGCGGAAAGGCGCGAAGGCAGCCGCGTGAATGCGGCGAAGTTCATCTCGAACAAGCGCAATGCCATCCGGTTGCCGTAAAAAAATATCGGGTCGGCCTCCGTGCCATGCGCGACGATGGCAAACGGCGCATCCCACAGCGCCTGCGCATCAAACGCGTCGAGCAGGGGCTTGCCCGTCAGGCGAAGGTAGCTCCCGGCAATCAGCGCGAGCCGCGCATCATCCAGAGCACCGGCCTCATGCCCGCTCATAACGCTTCAAGTTTCGCATATTCCAGCGACAGCCATTTGCTGCCGGCATGTTTGAAATTGACCTGCACCCGCGCATCCGGGCCGCTGCCCTCCACGCCGGTAACCATGCCTTCACCAAATTTCTGGTGCATCACGCGCTGGCCTATGCGCCAACCCGTGCCGCTCACAGTACGTTGCACGGGGGCGGCCACCGCAGGCGACGGCGCAGAATAGCCGAACGCGGTGAACGGGTTGCGTGCTACCTGACGCGCAGATAGCCAGTGCAGCAACTCCTCAGGCAATTCGCGCAGGAAACTCGATACCATGCCGTAATTGACCTTACCGTGCAGCATGCGGCTCTGCGCAAATGTCATGTACAGGCGGCGGCGCGCCCGAGTTATGGCCACATACATCAGCCGCCGCTCCTCATCCAGTCCGCCGTCCACATTCTGGCTGTTCTGATGCGGGAACAGCCCCTGCTCCAGCCCGGTGATGAACACCGCGTTGAATTCCAGCCCCTTCGCGGCATGCACTGTCATCAGATGCAGCGCATCATCCTGATCGCCCGCCTGATGTTCGCCCGCCTCCAGCGAGGCATGTGTCAGAAATGAAGTCAGGCTGTCATCCTCATTTTCATGCACGAACAACGTCGCCGCCGTGACCAATTCGTTCAGGTTTTCCAGCCGCTCCTGCGCCTCGCGCTTTTTCGCGCCGGTTTCATTCTGATAATGCGCGATCAGCCCGCTGTGCGCCAGCACATGATCGATGATTTCAGGCAATGGCAGGTCCTGTGTCGCCTGACGCAACGCCTCGACAAGTGCGACAAAGCCGGACACCTTGCCACCGGCACGGGCGGCTGCATCCCACAGCGTCGTGTTGTTTATCCGCGCCGCCTCCTGCAACTGCTCAATGCTGCGCGCGCCGATGCCCCGCGTCGGGAAGTTGATGATGCGCAACAGCGCATTATCGTCGTCGGTATTCTCCATCAGCCGCAGATAGGCCAAGGCATGCTTGATTTCCTGACGCTCGAAGAAGCGCAAGCCGCCATACACCCGATACGACAGCCCCGCCGACACCAGCGCATGTTCCAGCACTCGCGACTGCGCGTTGGAACGATACAGCAGCGCGATTTCAGTCAGCTTCAGCCCCTCGGATTGCAGCTGTTTTATTTCGCTGACAATATAATTCGCCTCTTCCACGTCGGTGGGCGCTTCATACACGCGCAACTTTTCGCCGCCTTGCTCCGCAGTCCAGAGATTTTTGCCCAGACGATTGCTGTTATTGCTGATCAGCGCGTTGGCCGCATCGAGAATATTGCCGTGCGAGCGGTAGTTCTGCTCCAGTTTAATCACCGCCTCGACATTAAAATCGCGCAGCAAGTCTTTCATGTTGCCGACATTCGCGCCGCGAAAGGCATAAATAGACTGATCGTCGTCGCCCACCGCAAACAAGGCGTTATGTTTTCCTGCCAGCAACTTCAGCCACTGGTATTGCAGCGGGTTGGTATCTTGAAACTCATCCACCAGTATGTGTTTGAAACGTTCCTGATAATGCTCGCGCAGCGCCGCGTTGCGCGACAGCAACTCATAACAGCGCAACAGCAGCTCGGAAAAATCCACCACCCCTTCGCGCTGACACTGCGCATCGTATTCGGCGAACACCTCCACCTTGCGGCGCGTGTAGGGATCGTAGGCTTCCACTTCATGGGCACGCAAGCCCTGCTCCTTGCTGCCACTGATGAAGTTTTGCATCTCGCGCGGCGGAAATTTTTCGTCGTCCACGTTCAACGCCTTCATCACCCGTTTGATCGCGGAGAGCTGATCGCCCGAATCAAGAATCTGAAAGGCCTGCGGCAAATTCGCCTCACGAAAATGCGCGCGCAACAGTCGGTTGCACAGCCCGTGAAACGTGCCTATCCACATGCCGCGCGTGTTGATAGGCAGCATAGCCGACAGCCGCGTGACCATTTCCTTCGCCGCCTTGTTGGTGAAGGTCACTGCCAGCAGCGCATGCGGACTGACTGCGCCAGTATTGATAAGGTAAGCAATACGCGTGGTCAGCACGCGCGTCTTGCCGCTGCCCGCGCCCGCCAGAATCAGCGCGGATTGCAGGGGAAGCGTGACCGCTTGCAGTTGTGGAGGATTGAGGCCGGATAAAAGAGTGGTATTCATGCACGAATTATCTCATAGCCTGAGAACGAACACTTTATTCAGGTCGATCGGGTACAGTGAATATCGGGTAGCCAACCGGTTTATGAGATTGCATTATTGCACGGCAAAAAGCAGTCGTTATATTTTTCAATACAGGTCTTTGATTCCTCCACTAGAAACCTGATACTTGGCAAATTCTAGTACCCCCCTTTATTAAGCAGGTACGAATACGGCAGGGCTTATTCCGAAGAATTTACCTAATTTCCCGGCCAGCGTTGCACTTATTTTACGTTTGCCTGCCAATATGGCCGATAGGTTGCTTTGTGGCACGATGGCAGACAAGTCTTCTTGCTTTAATCCACGAGCATCCATTAAAAAACGCAAGGCGTCCTTCGGCGTTGCGGCCTCAATAGCATAGTGATCATGCTCGTAGTTGGACACAATGTCGGCAACTAAATTAAGTAAGCCCGCCAGCGGATGATCTTCATCTTCGCCTGTGGCGTCCAATAAAGAATTCATGAGCGCAACCATTCGGTCATAGTCCTCCTCATTTTGGATAGGACGCAAATGCGCGATTGCATCAAAGGCTTGCCAAGAAGTTTGAATGCCCCGGATATCAAACTGGGTATGTGTAGCGCGCATAATTAGCCTTTTCCTTTTCGATAGAGTTTGTTCCAGTTATCGTATTCACTGTGTGTCATCACCCTATGCACAAAGACTTTTTTGAACCTGTATCTGACGATAACCACTAAGCGATAGTTGTTTCCACCCACATCAAAGACGGTATAGGGCGGCACATAGTCGGCAGCGTTAAAAAATTCACGGACATGATTAAAATCCATAAACTCGGCATGCTCAACAACCGTGTGCCACTCCCGCAATACCTTTTCCGCTTCAGGGTGTTTCTGCCAGAAATCACGAAGCATTTTGATAGATATGATGTGCATGCGCGAATCATATCAAATAGATATATAACATCAAGGGCAATAATTCTTCAAATTCATGGATGATGGTAACAAAAAAACTCTGCAGACCATCCGGTCATGGCATGTCAACGCTATCCACGACGGGCAGGTTTCAGGCTGCGAATTCCAGCACTCAGAGTGCAGATGGCCCAAAATAAAAAGCCACCCCTGTCGGGGTGGCCGGTGTGTTGCTATACCGACAATTCAGCGCTTACTTGATTTCTGACAGCAGACTCGGTGTTGTCACCAGCTTGCGTACGCCGTGAGCGTGATCTTCCTTGAACGCGTTACCCTTGCACCACTTGGCGACGGTGTTGATATCGACCTTTACACAGCTCGGACGCACGCTCCAGGTCACCTGAAGCGGAGAACAAGTCGTTTCGTTGTATTTAGGACCGGTGGTCGAACCCGTGAAGACCACAGGCTTGCCTGTGTTGCTCGGGATCGCGTCTGCCTGTTTGTAGCCATTGACAGTCTTGCCGTGGTAGTCGAGCGAATTGAAATCCAGTGCCTTCGGATCGTTCACCAGTGTGAATACCTGTGCTTCTACGCGCAGATCAGGATTTTTTACATTGTCGGATAAGCACGCGCCCAGTGTGGGGCCAGGGGTGACAGGCGCCGAAGAGTGTACCCAGTGTACTTCTATGGTGTCGCCGGGTTTCAGGTCGCCGTGTTCGCTCGGGCAGACAGCTTCTGCGGTTGGTGCCAGCTCGGCGGCACTCAGATGTTTGCTCATGTTGCACTGGTAGCCGCCCTCCGCGCCATGCTCGCCCTGCGCATGTATGGAGAAATCCTTGGCCTTGTGCTCGGCATTCACGTGAAAGTGAATATTGCACAGATTCATGTCTTTGTAATTCGGCGACAATGAAAAAGCGATCTTATTCTCGCCATGACGGCTGTCGATGTCGCGTGGTGTCTGTGGGCCGAAACCGGTGCATGCAGGAGCCTCGGCAGCATGTTCAGCATGCGCGGCAGCGTGGCCATGCGTGTCTGCGAAGACGGCTGAGGAAAGGAAGGTTGCCGCAAGGGCAAGCATGATTCTAGTCTTGAACATATTTTTTCCCTGAGTGTGTTTTAGTTATATTTTATAAAGTGTTATTTGAAACACGGTTGAAAGTCTAGCAGACCGCGTGCACTAACGCGCGAGCCTTACATCAGGATGACATCGTATTGCTCCTGATTGTATTGTGTCTCTACCAGCATCGAAATCGGCTTGCCTATGAAGTCGGAAAGCCCCGCCAGTGCTTGTGATTCCTCTTCCAGGAATAAATCAACGACTTGCTGGGAGGCGAGGATGCGATATTCGCGTGCATCGAACTGGCGCGCTTCGCGGACAATCTCCCGAAGAATTTCGTAACACATGGTCTGTGCCGTCTTTACTTCGCCGCGTCCCTTGCAGGTCGGGCAGGGTTCGCACAGTACATGCGCCAGACTCTCGCGGGTGCGCTTGCGCGTCATTTCCACCAGTCCCAGCGAAGAAAAACTATTGACGCTGATGCGGGTGTGGTCGCGCGCCAGCGCCTTTTTAAATTCTTCCAGCACGGCATCGCGATGTTCCAGATTGTCCATGTCGATGAAGTCGCAGATGATGATGCCGCCCAGATTACGCAAACGCAGTTGCCTTGCAATGACCTGCGTGGCTTCCAGATTGGTCTTGAAGATGGTGTCATCAAAGTTGCGCAGACCGACAAATCCGCCTGTATTGACGTCCACGGTGGTCAATGCCTCGGTCTGGTCTATGATCAGATAGCCGCCTGACTTCAGGTCCACGCGTTTGGACAAGGCGCGCTCGATTTCTTCCTCGATGTTGTACATGTCAAACAGCGGGCGCACACCGGGATAATGTTCGAGCAGGTCCGCCGCTTCGGCGTTGTAATTCTGTGCAAATTCCAGCATCTTGCTGTGGGTGCTGCGCGAATCCACCAATATTCGCACCGTGTCCGGGCCGACGAAATCGCGCAATACCCGCAAGCCGATATCCAGCTCCTGATACAGCACTTGTGGCGCGCTGGCCGTTTGCGCGGCAAGCTGCAGCTTGCCCCAGAGTTTGTCCAGATAGGCGATGTCTATCGCAAAATGGGCATCATCTTTTGCTTCGGCCACCGTGCGGATAATGTAGCCGCCCTGATGATCGGGGGGCAAAATGTCCTGTAGCTTGTTGCGCAAGGCTTCGCGTTGTTCGGTGCCCTCGATGCGTTGCGATACGCCGATGCGCGCTTCCTGTGGCAGAAACACCAGCAGACGTCCGGCAAAACTGAGTTGCGTGGTGAGTCGTGCTCCCTTGCTGCCGATGGGTTCCTTGATGACCTGCACCAGCAAGGATTGGCCTTCAAACAGGATTTTTTCTATGGGTTTGGCATCATCGCCGTTATTGCTGTTTTCCCAGATGTCCGCTACATGGAGGAAGGCGGAACGCTCCAGCCCGATGTCGATAAAAGCGGATTGCATGCCGGGCAGTACGCGTTTGACGCGGCCCAGATAGACATTGCCGGCGATGCCGCGATTGCTGCTGCGTTCGATGTGCAATTCCTGCACTACGCCCAGTTGCATCACCGCGACGCGCGTTTCCTGCGGGGTGACATTGATCAGTATTTCTTCGCTCATGGCTAGTGTGAGTAATCCGGACGTTGTGTTGAGGTGGAATGCTAAGGCGTAGTGTAATCAACCTGTTGCAGGAGTTGGGTGGTTTCAAATAGCGGCAAGCCCATTACGCCGGAATAACTGCCAACGAGGTGCTCGATGAATGCGCCAGCCTGACCCTGAATGGCGTAGCCGCCGGCTTTGTCGGCATATTCGCGTGTTTGCAGATAGCGCTTGATGCGTTCTTCTCCGAGCGGGGCGAAGCGTACCGTGGAGGTGGAGAGCCGCACTTCAACATGCTCTCCCATGGCGAGGGCGACGGCCGTCAGAACTTGATGTTCGCGGCCTGAAAGTGCGCGCAGCATCTCAGCGGCCTGTTCCGCGCTATCCGGCTTGCCAAAAATCCGGCCGTCCAGTGTGACCGTAGTGTCAGCGGCTAATACCGGGAACAGCGGCAAATTGCGAAATTGCAAGGCAGCAAAACCGGCATATGCTTTTTCCTTGCAGATGCGTTGCACGTAGAGCACGGGGGATTCATCTGGATGTGGCGTTTCATCCACATCAACGCAACGCTGCGGATTGGCGCGCAGCAGCAAGGTCTCGAAGCGGATGCCGATTTGTTTGAGCAATTCGCGGCGGCGCGGGCTTTGCGAAGCGAGGTAGATGCGGTTGATGCTCATTTTAAATATCGTAAGTGGTAAGTGGTAAGTGGTAAGTGGTAAGTGGTAAGTGGGGACAACCACTACCCACTTACCACTCCCTACTCTCTATGGTAAGGGTGATTGTGCATCAGACTGTAAGCGCGATACAACTGTTCGGCGAGCAACACGCGCACGAAGGCGTGCGGCAGGGTAAAGGCGGATAAGGCCATCAATTGTTGTGCCGATTGTTTGACCGTATCGTGCAAGCCATCTGCGCCACCGATGATGAACGCAACATCGCGTCCTTCACCCATCCAGTCTTTCATCTGTGCGGCGAGCTGTTTCGTGGTGGGTTGTGCGCCGTGTTCATCCAGCGCAATGCGGCGGCAGGTTTGCGGCAGCGCATGCAGAATGCGCTGTGCTTCGGCTTCCATGATTTGCAGCGTGGTCTTACCCGTGGTGCGTGGCTCAGGCTTGATTTCCAGTAGCTCGATTCTTGCCTCGCGCGGCATGCGCTTGGTGTACTCATTGAAGCCTGTCGTGATCCAGTCGGGCATTTTGTGCCCGACCGATACGATGAACAGCTTCATGCTACTCGGGTGCTTGTGCCAGCTTGGGACGCGCTGCCTGCGCCTTGCTCCACAGCTCTTCGAGGTTGTAATAGCTGCGGGTGGCCGGCTGCATGATGTGCACCAGCACTTCGCCCAGATCGACCAGTATCCATTCGCCGCTTTCTTCACCCTCGCGGCCAAACACGATTTCGCCCTGCTCCTTGAGCTTGACGACCACGTTGTCAGCCAGCGCCTTGGTCTGGCGGGTGGAAGTGGCGGAGGCGATAATCATGCGATCAAACAGCGAACTGAGTTTGCTGGTGTCGATTACCGTAATGTCGGTGGCTTTGATGTCTTCCAGGGCGGCGACAACGGCTTTGGTTTTTTCTTCAGTAGTTAGCATGGGGCGTATAAGTGATGTTGATAAATGTAATTAGCGACTGCGCTGGGCAGTAGGTAGCGTATGGTGCGGTTTTCTGCCACCCGGTTGCGGATCAGCGTGGCAGATATTTCCAGCTTGGGTATGGCCAGTTCGGCAATACCTCCGGCAGGGTGTTGCGATAAAAAATCCACTTTGCACAGGCGTTGCTGGTAGTGCTTCCGTAATTCCGGCATCGCGCTGTGAATGCGTTCCTCCAGCGTGAAGCCGGGACGATAACCCACCACGATATGCGCGAGGTCCAGCAATTTTTCCCATTGATGCCAGGTGTGCAATTGCAGGAAGGCATCGCCGCCCATCAGCAGGCACAGCGGTTGCGTCTCACCCAGCTCAGTGCGCAATTCGCGCAAGGTGTCCACGGTAAAGCTTTTCGCGGCGCGCCTGACTTCGCGTTCATCCAGCACGAAATCGGGGTGATCGGCTATCGCCAGTTTCACCATCGCACTGCGATGCAGTGCCGATACCTGTGGTGCATCGCGATGTGGCGGATTGCCGGTCGGGATGAAACGGATCTGCTGCAATCCGGCCAGCTCCCTCATCTCCTCAGCCAGACGCAGGTGACCGTAGTGTATCGGGTCAAATGTGCCGCCGAGGATGCCGACAGGTTTCAACTACAGGGCCAGTCGGCGTATATCGGACAACACCTTCGCCAGATAGGCCGTAAACCGTGCCGCAGCCGCGCCGTCGATCACGCGGTGATCGTAAGACACGGACAAGGGCAGCATCAGGCGCGGTACAAAACCGCCATCCTGATACACCGGCTTCATGCAGGAACGCGACACACCCAGAATGGCGACTTCAGGCGCGTTGATAATGGGTGTAAATGCCGTGCCACCTATCCCGCCTAGGCTGGAAATGGTGAAACAGCCACCTTGCATATCGGCCGCCGTGATCTTCTTGTCGCGCGCCTTCGCACTGATTTCGGCGAGTTCGCCGGCCAGTTGCACGATGCCTTTTTTGTCCACATCACGCAGTACCGGCACCATCAGGCCATCCGGCGTATCTACTGCCACGCCGATATGGAAGTATTGCTTGAGCACCAGATTTTCGCCATCCAGCGAGGCATTGAATTTCGGGAACTTCTGCAAGGCCGCGACCACCGCCTTGAGCATGAAGGCCAGCGGGGTAATTTTAATATTCTGCTTGGCGTATTCTGTGCCCAGCTGCTTGCGGAAGGCTTCCATCTCGGTGATGTCGGCTTCATCGAATTGCGTGACATGCGGAATCGTCACCCAGTTGCGGTGCAGATTGGCGCCGGAAATTTTCTGGATGCGCGACAGCGGCTTGCTTTCGATGGCACCATATTTGGCGAAATCGAACGCGGGCATATCCAGCACCTGAAGACCATTGCCGCCAGCCACGGCGCGCGGCTGTGCCAGCGCTCCCTTGACGAAGATTTGTACATCCTCTTTGGTTACACGGCCTTTTTCGCCGCTGCCTTTGACCTGAGCAATGTCCACGCCCAACTCGCGCGCAAAGCGACGTATCGCCGGACTGGCGTGCGCCTGTCCGCCGGAAGTGACGCTGGCGATAGCCGCCGGAGCTGCTGCTTGCTGCGGTGCGCTAGCAACAGGTGTCACTGCTACGGGCACGGCTGCTGCGGGCACTGCGCTAGCGGCTGCGTTGCTGGTTTCCAGTATCAGAATCAGCGAATTTTGTGAAACCTTGTCGCCGATTTCAACGTGCAATTCCTTGACTACGCCGGAGTAGGGTGAGGGCACATCCATTGCTGCCTTGTCGGTTTCCAGCGTCAATAGGGTGTCTTCTTCGTTGATCGTGTCGCCAACTTTGACCATCACCTCGATGACGCTGACCCCTTTGTAGTCGCCGATGTCCGGCACTAATACCTGTTTTATTTCTGCCACGTGTCTCTCCTAACCTTAAACCGATACGGGATTGGGTTTGTCTGGATTGATATTGTAAAGTGCAATCGCACGGCTGACCTCGGACGCATCGATAGTGCCTTCTTCAGCCAAGGCCTTTAATGCGGCCACGGCGATGTAGTTACGATCCACTTCAAAGAATTGGCGCAAATTTTTGCGCGTATCCGAACGGCCGAAACCATCCGTGCCCAGAACTTTAAAGTTTTTAGGCAGGAAGCCGCGAATCTGGTCGGCAAATGAGCGCATGTAATCTGTTGCGGCAATCACCGGACCATCGCGGTCGGCCATGCATTGTTCGACATGGCTGAAGCGCGGCTGTTCTTCGGGATGCAGCATATTCCAGCGTTCGCAATCGATCCCGTCGCGGCGCAACTCGGTAAAGCTGGTCACGCTCCAGATGTCCGCCATGACGCCGAAATCCTTTTCCAGCAACTGTGCAGCTTCTATCGTTTCGCGCAAGATGGTGCCGCTGCCCAACAGTTGAACCTTGGGCTTGTTCTCATCCCCCGAACTTTCACTAAGCAGGTACATACCCTTGATGATGTTGGCTTCCGCGCCTTCCGGCATGGCAGGATGCGCGTAGTTTTCGTTCATCACGGTGAGGTAATAGAACACGTCTTCCTGATTCACATACATGCGGCGCATGCCGTCATGGATGATCACCGCCAGCTCGTAAGCAAAAGTCGGATCGTAAGATACGCAATTCGGGATCATCGCCGACATCAGGTGGCTGTGACCATCCTGATGTTGCAAGCCTTCACCGTTCAGTGTGGTGCGACCTGCCGTGCCGCCCAGCATGAAGCCGCGTGCGCGCATGTCGCCTGCCGCCCAGGCCAGATCGCCGATACGCTGGAAGCCGAACATCGAGTAGTAAATGTAGAACGGCAACATGGCTTTGCCGTGGTTGGCGTAGGCCGTGGCCGCCGCGATCCACGAGGACATTGCGCCCGCTTCGTTGATGCCTTCCTGCAAAATCTGCCCGGTCTTGACTTCCTTGTAGAACATCAGCTGATCCGCATCCTGAGGGGTGTACAACTGACCCACCTGCGAGAAAATGCCGAGTTGACGGAACATGCCTTCCATACCGAAGGTGCGCGATTCATCCGGCACAATCGGCACGACCTGACGACCGATGTTCTTGTCCTTGACCAGTATGCCCAGCATCCTGACAAATGCCATCGTGGTCGAAATTTCGCGGCCTTCCGTGCTTTTCAGCAATGAGTCGAATGCGTCCAGACCGGGGATTTGCAGTGCCTCATTCGCCGGATTGCGCGCAGGCACGGAACCCATTTGTGCCGTGCGTTCCTTGAGATATTTCATCTCCAGACTGTCTTCAGGCGGACGATAAAAATTCAGGCTGGCCACTTCCGCATCGTTCAACGGAATGTTGAAACGGTCGCGGAATTTAAGCAGCACCTGTCCCGCCATTTTCTTCTGCTGATGGGTGATGTTCTGCGCTTCGCCCGCTTCGCCCATGCCGTAACCCTTGACGGTTTTCGCCAGGATGACGGTGGGCTGGCCGGTATGCTTGGAGGCTGCCGCGTAGGCTGCAAATACCTTGTGCGGGTCATGGCCGCCGCGATTCAGACGCCAGATTTCGTCATCCGACATATCGGAGACCATTTCCAGCAGCTCCGGATATTTGCCGAAAAAATGTTCGCGCACATACGCGCCATCTCTGGATTTGTAGGTCTGGTATTCGCCGTCCACGACTTCCTGCATGCGTTTTTGCAGCAGGCCGTTCTTGTCCTTGGCGAACAATCGATCCCACTTGCTGCCCCAGACGATCTTGATGACGTTCCAGCCGGCGCCGCGGAATACCCCTTCCAATTCCTGAATGATCTTGCCGTTGCCGCGTACCGGTCCGTCCAGACGCTGCAAATTGCAGTTGATGACAAAGATCAGATTGTCTAGCTTTTCGCGCCCGGCCATGGAAATCGCGCCCAATGATTCCGGTTCATCCGTCTCGCCGTCGCCCAGGTATGCCCATACCTTGCGGCCATCTGTTTCCACCAGGCCACGGTGTTGTAAATAGCGCATGAAGCGCGCCTGATAAATGGCCATCAACGGACCGAGGCCCATCGATACGGTAGGGAACTGCCAGAAATCCGGCATCAGCCAGGGATGCGGGTAGGAAGAAAGGCCATTTTCGCCCGTCTCCTGGCGGAATTTGTACATCTGCTCTTCGCTGATGCGGCCTTCGAGGTAGGCGCGTGCATAAACGCCGGGGGACGAGTGACCCTGAAAATACACCAGGTCGCCGCCGTGCGTGTCGGTCTTGCCGTGGAAGAAATGATTGAACGCCACGTCATACAGCGTCGCAGCCGATGCGAAGCTGGCGATATGGCCACCCAGTTCTGAGGAATCGCGGTTGGCATTCAGCACCAGCGCCATCGCATTCCAGCGCATCAGCGCGCGTATGCGGTGTTCCATTTCACGGTCGCCGGTCGAACGCTCTTCGTCGCCCAGCGCAATGCTGTTGCAATACGGCGTGGTTGCGCTAAAGGGTACGCCCGCACCGGAACTGCGTGCCTTGTCTATCAATTGACCAAGCAGAAAATGGGCGCGTTCCGCGCCTTCATTTTTTAGTACCGATTCAAGGGAATCCAGCCATTCCTGGGTTTCCTGCGGGTCATAATCAGGTAAGTTCGCCATCTTTTCACTTTCTCACTAAAATTATTCTTGTCAGAAACATCCTTGTTCGTCATTCGGGCGCAAGCCGGAATGACGGAACTTTATGTGTTTCCTGTTGCTGAACAGTCTATCGTTTCCGCCTCGGTGACTATCCACGCGGTCTTAATGTCCGTCTCTTCCTGTGGAATATGTGCCACGATTTGCAGTCCGAACGCGGCACAAACCAGCGTGGGGCGATGCATCATTTGCGCCAGCAGTTTATCGTAATAACCGCCGCCGTAACCGAGTCGCGCGCCATCCCGGCTAAACGCGACGCCGGGCAACAGGGCGAATTCTACCTCATTTATGTCATTGAGCCGTTTGCAGCGTTCGACGACCGGCTCGCGTATTCCCCATAACCCTGTATCCAACTGGTTTTCCGGATCTTCTACCCAATACAAATCAAGCATATTGCTATGGCGATTCACCCTGGGCAAAGCCAGCTGTTTACCGTCTGCTAACGCCTGTGATATCCACAACTCGCTGGCATATTCGCTGCCGAAGTTCATGTAGCCCAGCACTGTCGTGGCTTGCTTGTACTCGGGTAATTGCAACAGGCGTGTGGTGATGGCCGCGTCACACGCCGCGCGAGCCTCGTCGGCAAGCTGCCCGCGCGGCGTGTGACGCGGCCATCACCAC
>Ga0209231_1000482_pt1 | contig 22016 bp, 18 predicted proteins | sample Deesub45470m_DNA_FD_188086 | JGI IMG/M metagenome (GOLD analysis project Ga0209231, IMG submission 188086) | Deep subsurface microbial communities from North Pacific Ocean - 450_OLKR46/470m Metagenome (SPAdes) (version 2) | ecosystem: Environmental > Terrestrial > Deep subsurface > Unclassified ... | reverse complement strand
GGTCGACCTGGCTCATGTCGCGGCTCATCACGCCATCGCCACCGGTTTTTCCAGCCGGCGTCAGCCGTCCGTCGAGCCGCTCCTCAAACAGGTGGCGGGCATCGCGCCACTGCGGATCGTTGCAAGGCGCCAGGGCGAGACGCTGCAGAAACGGCTCTAGCAGATCGGGATAACCGGCATCAGCAGCCAGATGCAGGGCGCGGGCGGCAAAGCGCAAAATCTGCTGGCTCTCCAAACCGGCCACATCGTCAAAAAACCAGCCGCAGCTGGTGTACATAGCCATGGACTGACGCTGCATCTCCAGCAACCCCAGAGCCTGCATTGTTTCCGCTTGATCGAGGGGTCGGTGTGCCTGCGCTGTCAAAAAAGGGCTCGCCTGCGTGCGGTCGAGGAGTACGGCGATGTAATCGTCGCGGGTCTGCCAGGGGTCGGGAAAAAGTTGCGCCGCCTCGGCTTCGAACAAGGTAGCGAGTTCATCGCGCAGCCAGTCGAGGGCGGCACGCAGTGGCGCCCGCCAGTTTTGACTGTAGTTGTGCTGCAGATCGATGTGACAGCCGCAATCCGAACGCCAGCGCTCGATACCGTGGGCACAACTCCAGGAGGTGTTCTCGCGAATGCGCACCTCCTGAGTCGGCGGAAACTGCTCCAGATAAGCCCCGTAAACCGTCAACTCAGCCAGATTCTCCTGCTCGATGTGGTCGAGACAGTAGGCCAGGGCCATCTCGCCGAAACGATGGTGATGCCCGAAGGTTTCACCATCGGTAGCAAAGTGAGCCAGCTGCGGTGCCGGGTCGGGACTGAAGCTCTGCACCATCTGCCGCGCCAGGCGGCCGCCATCGTTGAGCAGATCGCCGAAGGCGACATCGCTGGCCAAGCCACCGTCGTAAAAGAAAATGACGATCGAGCGCCCGGACGGCAACGGACAACGATAGGGCTGTCCGGTGGCGAGCCGTTTCGGTGTCTGCCAGGCACCAACGCCGATCTTGCGCACCTGACGCGCCTGATGCGGAGCGAGGATGGTAAAGCCGATGCCGGCCTCGGCCAGAAGCTCCAATGTCTCAACATCGACCGCGGTCTCCGCCAGCCACATCCCCTCCGGCATCCGGTCGAAATAAAAGCGAAAGTCGTCGATTGCCCAACGGATCTGAGTGACCTTGTCACGCCGTGAAGCCAGCGGCATGATCAGGTGGTTGTAAACCTGGGCGATGGCACTGCCATGCCCGGCGAAGCGTTTCATCGCCGATTGGTCGGCAGCAATGATAGCGGCGAGAGTCTCGGGATGATGGCGGCGCAGCCAGCTCAGCAAGGTCGGCCCGACATTAAAACTGATCCGGCTGAAGTTGTTGACGATGCGGCAGATGCGCCCCTGTTCGTCCAATATCCGGGCGACAGTGTTCGGCGCATAGCACTCTTCGGCGATACGCGCGTTCCAGTCATGAAACGGCGCGGCAGAATCCTCGGGGTCAATCGCCTCCAGCCACGGGTTCTCGCGCGGCGGCTGGTAAAAGTGTCCATGCACACAAACAAAACGATTCGTCATCGAAAAATAACCTTCCCGGCTATGTGACCTTCGGTTCAAGTGTGAAACTCTACCAATCAATTGCCCACCTGACAAGGCATCCGACGGGCATCCGGCTGATTGACTTGAGCAAAGCGGCGATGTTAGCATGGCGGGCTTGCAAATTATCCCCTTTGCTGCAGGTTTTCGCTATCCCTGCTTCGGAGAGCGCCCATGGATCAGAGACACCATTTACTCCTTGAGACTGCCCGTCGACTGATCCGTCGCGACGCCAAACCGAGCCTCGCCAATTTGTTGCACAAAACCCATCCGGCCGATGTTGCACACCTGTTCCGTGATCTTGAACTGCGTGAACAGCGGATCCTCTTTACCCTCATTGACAATGCAGAACTGGCGGCAACGGTTTTATCCGATCTCGACCCGACAGTCTCGGCGCAACTCCTCGGCGACCTGAAAAAAGAGGCGATCACCGAAGTCCTTGAAGAGATGTCTTACGACGACGCCGTCGACGTCATCCAGAATCTGCCGGAAGAACTTGCAGCCGAAATTCTGCAGGCGATGGAAGACGTCGATTCGCAGGAGATCGAACAACTGTTGCAGTACGATGAGGACAGCGCCGGCGGCATCATGTCGACGGAGATCTTCTCATTATCCGAGGAGATGACGGTCCGTCAGGCCATCGACGCCATCCATCAGGCCGAGCACGTCGAGATGGTCTTCTATCTCTACGTCACCGATGCCCACAACCATCTGGTCGGCGTCCTCTCCCTGCGCCAGCTGCTCACCGTCTCACCGGACAAGACTCTGGGTGAGATCATGGTCCGCGACGTGATCAGCGTCCGCACCGATGTCGACCAGGAAGAAGTGGCACGGGTGGTGGAAAAGTACAACATCCTCGCCCTCCCGGTTGTCAACGACACCAACAAATTGATGGGGGTCATCACCGTCGATGATGTCATCGACGTTATTCGCCGCGAAGCGACGGAAGATATCTACAAAATGGCCGGCGCCAACGACGAGGAGTTGCTGCTCGGCTACGACTCACTGCGCATCGCCCGCCTGCGGCTGCCCTGGCTGCTGACCAACCTGCTCGGCGGCGTGGTCACCGGCTATTTGATGTGGCTGTTTCGCATCACCCTGAAAGAGGTCATCGTCCTGATCACCTTCATTCCGGTTATTACCGGCATGGGCGGCAACGTTGGCGGCCAGTCGGCGACCATCGTCGTCCGCGGCTTTGCCACCGGTCGCATCGACGTCGGCAGCATCCGCCGGGTTATCTTCCGCGAGATGCGCGTCGGCATGGTCATGGGGGTGGTTTGCGGCATCGCCGTCGGCATCATCGCCTACGCCTGGCATGGCAACCCCTACCTCGGCGCCGTCGTCGGCGTCGCCATGGTCATGGCGATCACCGTCGCCGCCACCATGGGGGTGCTCGCCCCGGCCTTCTTCAACCGCATCGGTGTCGATCCGGCCATCGCCGCCGCCCCCTTTGTGCAGACCGCCAACGACATTACCGGCATCCTGATCTACTTCGCCACGGCGACCAGCTTCATCAGCCTGTTGCGCTAAAACCCCGGACGAAAGCGTCTCATGACCACACCCCGCTGGCTTGAATTTTTCACCTCGGTCCGTTTAACCATCGGGCTGCTGCTGTCGTTGGCTACCGCTGCGATCTTCGGCACCGTTAAACCGCTGGCCGAAAATCGCTTCGAGCTCTACTACCAATCACCGCTGTTTCGCCTGCTGCTGCTGCTCCTCGCCCTCAACCTGCTGGCCTGCACCTGGAAAACCCTGCGCCGCAACCTTGGCGACCGCCAGCGCCTCAGTGATCGCCTGACAACCAGCGACGGCAGCATGACAATCGCCGGCGACCCGTCAGTGCAACTGCAATCCGCCGGCTTTCGCCTGACCATCCTGGCCGATGGCATTCTCGCCTGGCGCGGCCGGACCGGGCGCTGGGGCTCGACCCTGGTTCACCTCTCCCTGCTGCTGATCCTGCTTGGCGGCACCCTCTCCGGCTTCGGCTTTGTCGGTACCCTGCAACTGGCCGTTGGCGACAGCAATGACCACTACTTCGACTGGAAGACGGAACAGGACACCCCGCTCGGCTTCAGCCTGCGCCTCGATGACTTTCAGATGCAGTACTACCCCATCGATGTCCGTTTTGGCGCTTACGATCCGCAGACCCACGAGGAACTGGCCGACCTCATCAGCCGTGAAGGTGAAACCGTTGCCCTGCCGCTCCCCGGCCTGACGGCACAGGTGGTCCGCTTTATCCCCTTCGATCAGACTCTGGAACTCGATATTTTTCAGGATGGCCGCAAGATCAGCAGCTACCGGACGCCGTCAACAAAAGAAAAAGGGCCCACACCGGTCAATATCCTCGACCAGCAACTGCTGCTGCGCCTGACCGCCTTTCGTGACCCGATCATCCGCCAGTACCAAAGCACCGTATCGGTGCTCGAAAACGGGCAAGTGGTTCAACAAGGGCTGATTGAGGTCAACCAGCCGCTGGTGCATCGTGGCGTTGCCATCTACCAGACCGCTTCAAATCAGGATGAGTTCGGCTTTTACTACTCCGGCTTCCAGCTGTCGAAAGACCCGGGCGAGCCACTGGTCTGGGCCGGCTCGATTCTTCTGGTACTCGGCCTCTACGCCGCCTTTACGGTCCGCTACCGGGCCATCGGTATTGTCAAAGTCGCGGATGGCTGGCAGCTGCTGCCACTGGCCGGCTGTGGTGACGAAGGTGGATGCGAGCTGCTGGAGCGGCTTTCGGCTAATAGCGAGGCGGACTAAAGCCAAAGCGCAAAAGCTTTTCACCACGAAGGCACGAAGAACACGAAGGAAAACCAGGCCAAAGAAGTTTTTGGACGCAGATCAAATCTGATGAACGCAGATTTTAAACCCTTCGTTTCTTATCAGTGTTTGGCCCTCAGACCTTATCTGCGCTCATCAGATTTGATCTGCGTCCAATTGCCTTTTGCTCTTAACTTCGTGTTCTTCGTGTCCTTCGTGGTGAAATGCACTTTTCTTCGGAGACTTTTATGCAAGCCATCCTCAATGGTGAAAAACTGGCTTTTGATGACTTCGGCGCCGGGCCGGCCGTCGTTTTGATCCACGGTTTCCCTTTAAACCGGCAGATGTGGACGCCGCAGGTTGAACCGCTGGTCGATGCCGGCTTCCGGGTGGTTCTCCCCGACCTGCGCGGCTTTGGCGACTCCGGCGGTGATGCACACGGAAGCATGGACCGCTATGCCGACGACATCATCGCCTTGCTCGATTATCTCGGCATCGACCGCGCCAGCATCGGCGGCATGTCCATGGGTGGTTATGTGCTGCTCAATCTGCTGGAACGCTACCGGGAACGCATCCGTACCGCCCTGTTCATCGTCACCAAGGCAGCAGCTGATGATGACGCCGGCCGCGCCAAACGTGACAGTATGATCGCCGCCGTGCAAAACGGCAATCAGCAGCTGGTCGCCGACACCTTCTCCGGCCTGGTCTTTGCCGGCACCACCGCCGGGAAACAGCCGCAGCTGACGGCCACCGTGCGTAGCTGGATGGAAGCGACTTCGGCCGATGGACTGATCGCCGCCCTGACCGCCATGCGCGATCGCCGCGACAGTATCGCCTGCCTGGCCGGCTACCGTCTGCCGTCTCTGGTCATCGGCGCCGACGACGACCGGGCCATGCCACTGGAACATTACCACGCCCTGTGTAGCGGCCTGCCCGCCGCCGACTGCGCCCTGATCGCCGAGGCCGGGCATATGGTCAACCTGGAACAGCCCGCAGCCTTCAATCGCGCCCTGCTCACTTTTCTGCAACGCCACGGCCACTGAACCGCCAATAACAACCATCCTGAACGCAAAAAGGCCCGCGACAACGATAATGTCGCGGGCCTTTTTATAATCAACCTGAACAAGGATTTATTTGCGCGCCAGAAACACCAGGTTTCCTTTACGCGTCATCTCCTGATAACCGGCCGCAATCTCCTGTGTCGCCGCCTCCCGCTCAACCCGCTGCAGTTCGCCACTCAAACCACCGACAAAAGCAATCGGCTTATCGGCCCGCAACGGCCAGAGGCGAAACTCATTTTTATCCAGCAGTAAATAGGTCGTATAGCCCGCCGGCACCATCTCGGCAAGATACTCACTGTCAAAGAAATAACCGCTGGCATCGAACTCCTTGACCGAGACCGGCAATTTACCGAACATACTTCTGTACCCGTCAAAGGCCAGCCGAAACCGTTCAACCTGATCAGCCATCTCAAGGCGCAGAGCCGATTCACGGGTCATCAAAATCCGTTTTTTTGCCGCGATCGCTTGCTGAGCGGCGGGTGTATTGGGTGAATCCAGTGCCAGTCGATCATATAAAATCAACGCTTGATCCACGTCCCCCGCCTGCTCAATGGCAGCGATTCTGGTGTATTCCGCCTGCGCCTTCTCTTCGGCACTGGTACAGGCAAACAGCAGTATTGGCAATAAACAGATCATGACGACCCGACGTAATACGAAATAGGACATTGTCAACTCCTTGGCACAATTCCGATCGACTGCCCCGCAGGATTGCGAAGCAAAATGCCGGAGCAGCATAACAGAGTCGGCATGCCCGTTCAATACTGTGCTGAGCTGGCTGCTTTTTTCTGGCCTGCGCCGAACCTTTCACCTAGAATGTCCGGCGAACAACCTACTTCTGGAGACCCACTCTAATGCCCGATTCGAGACTGCACCGCCTCTGCTTTCTTTTGTTGCTGCTATTCCTCTCCTGCGCACTGCTCACGGCCTGCGATAAAGACGTCCCGACAACGGAGACACCGGCGAAAGAGATGCCAACAGCGGACGCGGCACCCGCCCCTTCCCTTCAGGACTACGGCCGCAATGGTACCCCGTCCATAGAGCCGACCCCGCCGCAGCCGCCGATCAGTGAAAACTTTGAAGGCCAGCCGCAATTGTCGCTCTTTCCCCGAATTGGCGATGTCCGCCCGGAGGAGAGCACGGAGGAGTTTCGCTTCTGGACCAGCTTTATCGACCATCTCAACCGCACCTCAGGCATTGCCGCCGACAATCGCCCGGACAGTAAACGCTGCTGGAGCCTGCGCAGCATCGGCGATTTGGAGTCGGTCGCCTTTTTCGCCCCTCTCGCTGTCGAACCATCCACCCGCTACCGTATCAGCGCACAACTCAAGACCAACCTGCCGGAAGGGGCTGCAGCCGGGCTCGGTATCATTGAATTCCGCGAGTTTCTCTGGATCGGCGAGCAGTTTACCGCCGCACAGATGCAGCAGTACGGATTGCGCACCACGCAAGGCGCACGATTGACCGGAAAAAATGACTGGACCGAAGCCGCCTTCGATTTTGAAACCGGTCCGGAGACCCGCATGGTCCACCTGCTGTTGTTTCGCGACGGAGCCAAGGATCGCGAACCGGTCTTTTTTGACGACATTGCCATCGTCCCGCTACCTGCTTCATAGAAAACGTCCCGCCTCGCACCGTGCGCTTGGATCAGGCGGAAGGATAGAAGAGTGAAAAGGTAATATTTAATCATTCTGACAGGAGACACAAGATTCCGGAATAACAACAGATTTCACCTTGCGATAAAACGATTCCCCCCCTATAATTTGTGGCAGCCCGAAAGCGTATTCATCCACAAAAATCAGGGAAGCCTCTATGCCACCACGCAAGCGCATTGGCGACATCATGCTGGAGCACGGTTTCATTACCGAAGACCAGCTGCAGCTTGCCCTCGTTGAACAGAAAAAAACCGGTGAACTCCTCGGTTCGGTGCTGTTCGGTCTCGGCTTTATCAGCCAGAAGAATCTGTTTAAAGTTCTCTCCGCCACCCAGCAGGACGACCGCAGTGCGCCGGCGAAAGAAGACTCCGGCCTGGATGTGCCGGAAGAGATCGACTACCTGGTTCAGCAAAGCAGCGCCATCTTCCAAAAGACGACCGACCTGCACAAGGCCGAGCTCGACTCGCCCCATTCCCCGCTGGTCAACCTGGTCGAAAAGATCCTCATCAACGGCATCCGCCGCGGCGCCACCGATGTCCACATCAACCCCGACATGAAGGGGGTGCGCATCCGTTATCGGGTTGATGGCGTCCTCCATCACGGTATGTTCCTCCCCGGCAAGCTGCTCAACCCCATTGTCTCGCGCATCAAGGTCATGGGGCGGATGAACATTGCCGAAACCCGTCTCCCCCAGGATGGCAGCGCCGAATTCTTTTACAAAAACCGCGGGCTCGACCTGCGTATCTCCTCCTTCCCGGTCATCGGCGGCGAAAATATCGTTATCCGCATCCTCGACAAATCACAGGTCCTGGTCGGACTCGAAAGCCTCGGTTTTCTCGAAGAAGATATCGAGAGCATCGCTGAATCACTGGCGCTCCCCTACGGCATGATCCTGGTCACCGGCCCGACCGGTTCCGGCAAGACCACCAGCCTCTATTCATTCCTGTCGATGATCAACAGCGTTAACCGCAATATGTTCACCATCGAGGATCCGGTTGAATATCATCTCCCCCTCGCCCGTCAGGCTCAGGTCAACGTCAAAGCCGGGCTGACCTTTGCCACCGGCCTGCGCTCGATCCTGCGCCAGGACCCCGACGTTATTCTGGTCGGCGAGATGCGCGACAGTGAAACAGCCGAGCTCGCCGTGCGCGCCGCCCTCACCGGCCACCTGGTCTTCTCCACTCTGCACACCAATGATGCGGTTTCGAGCATCGTCCGTTTGACCGACATCGGCATCGACCCGTTTCTGGTCTCCTCGACCATCGACACCATCGTCGCCCAGCGTCTGGCCCGGATTCTCTGCGTCCACTGCAAGGAGCCTCTGCCCGCCGACAATCCGGCCTATCAGGCCGCCGCCGCCGACCCGGCCGTCCACACCCTGTACCGGTCGATCGGCTGTCGGGCCTGCGACAACAGTGGCTTTAAAGGGCGCACGGTTATATACGAAATTCTCAAGGTCAACCGGCGGATTCGCGAACTGATCAACAAGCGGGCCAGCATCGATGACATTCTCCAGGCCGCAATCGACAACGGCTTTCACGGCATGAATGTCATCGGCATGAAGAAAGTCCTGCTCGGCATCACCACTCTGGAAGAAGTCCGCAGTCTTGCAAGATCGGCAAACTGATGGCAACCTACTCCTATCGCGCCATTGATCCGAACTCCAACATTCTGGTCGGCAGACTGGCCGCCCAGAATGAGAGTGTATTGGAAAAAACCCTCGGCATGCAGGGGTTGACCCTGATCGAGGCAAAAAAGACCCTCGGCCTGTCGCTGGAATCACTGTTCTCTCCGCGCTTTTCCGAGGCCGACCTGCTCAACCTGACCTACCTTTTGCAACAGATTATTATTTCCGGCATCTCACTGGTCACCGGCCTGCAGGATGTGGTCGATGGCGGCAACCGCAAGACGCTGGCGCCGGTTTTTCTCTCCCTCTCCAGTGGCATCCAGTCGGGGATGTCCTTGTCCGGAACCATGCAGGAGCGGCCCGACGTCTTCCCCTCCTATTACGTCCAGATGATCCGGGCCGGTGAAGTCTCCGGCACTCTGGAGCAAAGCCTTGACTACCTGATGAAATACCTCGACTGGCAGATCGAATTCAAAAAATCGATCCGGTCGATGCTGGTCTACCCGAGTATTGTCCTCAGTTTTATGGGGATTCTGATCATCATCCTGTTTGTCTTTGTCTTTCCGGCACTGATCGGCGTCCTGACCAGCCTCAACGCTGCCCTGCCCCTGCCGACGCGAGTGGTCATGGCGATCTCCGGTTTCGCCCGCAACTACGGCCTTGTGCTGATCGGATTTGCGATTGCCGGTGTCATTTCCTACCGTCTGCTGACGAAAAGACCGGCCATCCGCCGCAGCGTCGACAACCTGCTGCTTAAACTCCCCCTGACCGGCGAACTGGTCAAAAAGATCAACCTGTCGCGCTATTTCAAAACCCTGGCCACCCTGCAGGCCTCCGGCCTCGATATTCAATCGACCTTCAGCACTGCGGCCAGCGTCGTCAACAACAGCGAACTGCAGGCCCGCCTTGCCCGGGTGACCGAGTCGATTCTCAGTGGCGGTTCCGTTGCCGATGCTCTCACCAACACCAGAACCGTTCCCCAGCTGGTCCTGAGCATGGTCTCCATCGGCGAAAAAACCGGTAACATCGAAGGCGCTCTGGCCCGCTCCAGCGACATTTTTGACAAAGAGGTGCGCGAAACCGTCAAACGACTGTTCGCCGCCATCGAACCGCTCATCGTCATCTGCCTTGGCGCACTGATGCTGGTCATCCTGCTTTCGATTTTTCTGCCGCTCTACGGCATCGTCGGCAACATCAAGGGGCATTGATGAATAAACACGGCTTTACTCTGATCGAGATTATTGTTGCCATGGCCATCCTGTCGATTCTGGCCGGTGCCATGGTGCCGATGATGTATCGGGTCTGGGAGAGCAATGAAAACGCCCTGACCCGCGCGCGCATGGCCGACCTGAAAACCGCCATTGCCGGCGACCCGAACCTGTACCAGCAGGGGATACGCAGCCACTACGGCTTTATCGGCGATGTCGGCGATCTGCCGACTCACCTCGATGATCTGCTGGTGAATTCCGGCGCCTGGGCCGGCTGGAATGGACCATATCTCGGCGGCGGCTTTGACTCCGCCACCTTCAATCGTGATGCCTGGGGGAGAGCGATTGTTTATGCCATACCGGCAGCACCGCTGTTTGTCGCCGGCGAAGAGGTGGCAGCCACTCTGCGCAGTGCCGGAATCGACGGCAACTTCGGCACCGCCGATGATATTGATGAAAACAGCGATCTCGACCTGCAAATCCTGAGTAAAGATATCTGGCCAACCGCCATCATTCGTGGCAATTTAAGCGTAACACTGACCGCGACGACAGAGATAACACCGCTTTATTACGCCGACCTGCGTGCCAGCTACCGCAATGGCACCGGCGTGGTGTCGTCCAATACAAACTGTATCGCTTTAAATATCGGTCTGGTCCAATCCGGACTGCCCAAGACTGTCGTGCAGGCGATTGACACCAGCTTCCCCGTCACCCTGCCCATCGGCCGAAACACCCTGCGCAGCAGGCTGTTCAGCGACTCCGCCTGCAGCATACTGCTGGAGCAGACCAACGACATGGCAATCTATGTCAGCAACGGGCTTAGAGAACTTTCGGTAAATCCGCCGATGCTCTATTACAGAATCGACTAAAACACGATGAAAGATTCCGTAAAACTATTTATCGATCAGCGCGGCCTTGATTTGCGAGCCCTGATTACTGAGGGCGACCAGATTCTGGCGACTGCCGTTCTCCCCGGTCCGCTGGGCAGCGGCAGCCTGCAGGAGCTCGTTGCCGCCCTGGTTGCAAGCAGTGGACGAAAACCGGAACACGCCCACCTGCTGATCAGCAACGAACAGGTGAAGTTCAGCACGTATCGCCTGCAGGAGATGCCACTGGCCGACATTGAAAAAATCGTCCAGCGCAGCATGACAACTGCCACCAGCGAAAAAGAGCCGATTTTCCGGCTGACACCCCTCGCCCCCCAGCAGGACAAGGATGTCTATCTCGCCGAACAGATCCCCCGGGAGGCCCTCGACCGTCTACGTCAGCTCTTCACCGATGCCCGTTTGCCTCTGACCTTTGTCTCCACCGGTCTGCAGGCCAATCTCGCCGCCTTTGCTCCACAACGTGAAAACATTATCCAGGCGCAGGCCATCTTTGATATCAGCCAGGACGCCGTCGCTGCGATCTTTATTTCGCCGACCGACATCCTGCACCAGGAAATCCAGCTCATTCCGGAAACGGAACAAGGGACAGGGGATGCAGATGATGCTGGTCGGGGGCTGAAACGGCGGCTGTTTGCCATCCTCAACGTCATCCACGGTCTCTATTCCCAGTATATGCTGACCAACCCCCTTGCGCCGGTCGAAAAAGTCTGGCTCTGCGGTCCGGGGGCAGAAATCGCCGGTCTGGATGCGTCTTTAGTTGATGCCATGGACGTTGAAGTCGCCGCCTTTGATCTGCTCGCCGGACGCGTTGAAGCCAGTCGCAGCTTCACCCCGCTGGCTGGTCTGGTCGGGGCAAAGAATCCGGTCAATTTCATCAGCGCCGCCCCGGGCAAGTCGCTGCCGTTAAACAGCAAAACCTTCATGCAGGTAGCCGGCAGTCTGGTGGCGCTGCTGTGTCTTGTTGTTGTCGGCAGCTCATTTTTGACGGTTTCCAGATTAAAAAAACAGCTGGCAACAACGCAAAGTGAACTGCAACCTCTGCAAGTTGCCGCCATCGCCGATCAGGGCCGGGCCGCCAGCCTGCGGTTTCTGCAGAAACTCGACCAGACCGCCCCACCCCTGCAGGCCATTTTCAAGGAGATCGCCGACCGCCTTCCCCGTGAGATCCAGCTCGACGGCATCAACCTGCGGCAAAGTGATGAGGCGGGAACCCTGGAAGTCCTCGCCGTCACCCGACACAAAACGCCCTGGGAAAACGAACGCATTTTCACCGCCCTGATGACGGCTCTGGATGGGGTAGACAACCTTGAATGCAAACAGAATCCCGACATTGCCATGTTGCGCGTCGGCGAGGAGAAAATGATCAAGATCAAGGTCACCTGCCAGACAACATCGGTCAAAGGAGGGTCCGTGCAATGAAGCAGACCATCCTTTTTTGCCTGATTGGTCTACTGCTGACCGGAGGCATCTATCTCAACCGCCAGCAGGAAGCTGGCCGCTTGCGCGCCGAAGAGACCAGGCTGCAGGCGGATAAGTTCCTGCTGCAACAGCAAGCGACTGAAATTGCAGAGCTGGCGAAACAGTTGACCGGAACAACCGATGTCGCCACCTTTACCGAAGCCCTCTACAGCTGTGCCCGCCGGACAGGCATCCGCGATCATGAAGTGATCACCACCCGCGTCAACGCCGAGCAGCAAGCTCGCGGCAAACGCAACCGGAGCAAAGGGGCCACCCTTTCAGAACAGCAACTGGAAGTCGTTCTGACCGCTGACTTTCGCCGGATTGCCGAGTATATCGACCAGGTTCAAAAGCTGGGCCACCACCAGCGCATCTCGAAACTGACCCTGACCCCGGGCGACAAACAGCTCAAGGCAACCATGGTGATCAATCTCTATTCCCTCGGTGAACCATATGTGCGCTAGAACATTTTTAACAGTTGCGACTCTGGTTCTGCTGCTGCCCCTGGGCGCCGGGACCGCGAGTTTTGCTGGCGAAAAGACAGACCCACAACCGCAATGGCGTGACCCGTTTCGCTACGGTTCCAACGCCGCGGCCAAATCAACCCGCCAACACTCGACTCGGGACGCACTGCTGAAAACCGATACCCCCGAGCAGGGCTTGTCGGGAATTTTTGTCAGTAACGGGGCTTATCAGGCCCTTTACAACGGACAGCTGGTCAACCCGGGCGACCGGGTCGGTGGTCTGTTATTCCGTGAAATCACCCTCTACGCGGTTGTCGTCGAAGATCGTACCGGTCGCCGCAGAATCGAACTATTTCATGAACAATAAATCAGGGAGAGCAATGAAGACCATTCAATGGCTGGCCACCCTTCTTCTGGCCCTGATCCTGAGCGCTTGCGCCTCCTCCGATCTGCAGAAAATGGACAGCACGCTGGCGGCACCGGAGTACGCCAACATCCCGGCAGCGCAACCGGCGCAACCGGCAGCGCAAGTCGACCCCTACGCCAAGATCAACCAGGGCGTCTTCTCCTTGTCGCTTAAAAACGTCGAGATCCATCAGGCGCTGGCCATTCTTTCCAAAAAGAGCCCCATATCGATTGTTGCCGAGTCCGGCGTCAGCGGACGGGTCACCGTAAACATCAAGGATAAACCACTCGGTGACCTGCTGGCCGTCATGCTCCGTCCGCTGAACTACAGCGCCAGAGTCGAGGATGGGGTCATCGTCGTCGGCCCCTCCCGCCCCATCACCCGCTCTTTTGTTCTCAACTACGTCAAAGGCAAACGCGACTCGACCAGCACCACCAACGCATCGATCTCAACCTCATCAGGTAGCGGCAGTGATTCTTCAACTTCCGGAAGAGCGTCAACCTCTGGAGGCGGCGGTCAGGGGAACGTCAGCGTCACCACCACCGGCTCCAATGATTTCTGGGCCGAGACCATCAAAGGGGTTGAAGCCATTGTCAACGGACCACTGAAAAAGGGTGAGACCGCAACCGGCTCCCGGATTATCACCAACCAGCTCGCCGGGGTGATCCAGGTCACCGCGCCGGCGGCCACCATGGAGACCGTCAGCGCCTTTCTGGCCGATATCGAACTGGAGGTCAAACGACAAGTACTGATACAGGCCCACATTGCTGAAATCGAACTGAACGACCGCTTCTCCATGGGGATCGACTGGAAGGCCTTTCTGGACAGTGCCCACAAGTATTCGGTTGCACAGAACCTCGCACCAACTCCGTTGTCAAATGCTTTTGTCCTCAACATCAACACCAGCGACTTCACCCTGCTCCTCGACGCCTTCAAAGAGCAGGGCGACGTTAAAATGCTTTCCAGCCCCAAGATCTCGACCCTCAATAATCAGAAGGCGGTGATCAAGCTGACCACCAAAGAAGTCACCTGGGTACAGTCGGTCCTGCGCGGCAACGGCACCTCGACCACGGACATCGTCATCAACACCCCGCAAATCGATGAGGTCGGACTGTTCCTGGATGTCACCCCGAACATCGCCGCCAGCAACAACATCACCATGCAGGTGCATCCAAGTATCACTGAGGTCAAGAGCGAGTCAAAATCGCCGGATGGGACCAGCAGCAAACCGGTCATCACCGTCCGCGAAATCGACGTCATGGTCGATGTCATGTCCGGGCAAACCATGGTCATCGGTGGCCTGATCTCCGACAAATTCACCTCGGTCAGGCGCGGCGTTCCAATCCTTGGAGACATCCCTTACCTGGGCTGGCTCTTCTCCAATATCACCCAGCAGAAAAAGAAGACCGAACTGGTGATTTTTTTGACCCCTTACGTGCTGAACAGCGATGCGATTGATCAAATCCGCAAGACGCACGAAGAGCGCATCTGGGGGAGCACAGGAATCAATCGCGCGGTTGAGAGTGCGCTGGAGTAATATGCGGCAGGGGGCTTTGTGCTTGATGGAGAACCGACATCAACTGCAACAGATGATTAAAGGTTCGAAATGGCAATGATCTGAAGTTGTTCTGGCGGTTTTACATAACAAAGGCCCTTTGGCACAATTCATGAACAGTTTTTCACAAGCATTATCGGTGGGCGATTAAATCAGCAAATTAACCGCCGTTTGAAATTGTAATTGTTGATTCGTTTAAGCAGCAGTAACCCCATCCCAGGAGGAAAAAATGAGAACTACCCCGCAAAAAATCCAATCAAAAGCAGAAGCCGGTTTTACCCTCATCGAAGTCATTGTCATTGTGGCTATTCTGGCCATTCTGGCTGGCATTCTGGCGCCGATGATCTTCAGCCAGATTGACGAAGCAAAGATAACCAGAGCAACAGCCGACGCCAAGTCAATCAATTCAGCGATCCTGGTTTTTCGTAAAGACAACGGCCAATGGCCAAATAAGGATAGCGAATGCAATCCGCTGGTAACCCTGCTGGCTGGAGCGGGCAACATCCCGGCGAATCTGGCGGCATTTGGCTTTGATGCGTCGAACAAACAGCCTTTCGCCGACTTTCTTGAGGTCGACGACACTGGCTGCTGGAATAACACCTGGAAGGGGCCTTACTTGAACAATGTCACCACCGACCCCTGGGGCAACGCTTATTTTCTAAACGCCAACAACTTTGAAGTCAGCGGTGACGCCGTGTGGGTTTACTCGGCAGGGCCGAATGGCCTCGTTGAATCGTTCGCCGGTGCCATGGGTACTGGTGGTGACGACATTGGTATTCGGGTCAAATAAAAATCAGGTTAAACCAGCATAATAAAACAGCACGGGGACAGCGCAAACTGTCCCCGTGCGTTATTGTCCACTGTGAGTGGAAGCGATTGCGTGCAAATGTTTTTCATACACGTCCAAACACAAAGGGCCGGCATATCGCCGACCCTTTGCGTCAATCTACTTAGCAGGGATGGACGCTGCCACTCCCAACGACTGCCGGTTTCATGTACTTTTTCATGGTTTCCTCCTAGGGTTATGGTGGCTCTCAATAGTTTTTTGAATGACTACTCAAGAGCATAATGCAAACATCAAACCAATATCAATGTGATTAGATTACTAAATGCATGCACTCCAAATAATTGCACTACTTTTTATCAACTCCAATCCTATCGGCTCAAATGCCCCGCAACTTGCCAGGGTCTGCGGTAACGAACCGCTTGAAACCATCGTCCTTGTCCAGTAAAGTCGAAAGCGATCATTCTGCCGAGGCAAAATACTCATCCAGTTAATCGACCTTGACAAAAAACCGACGGCCGCAGCAAGCGCACACGGAAGTGAAATTTTGCCAGGAAAGACGCAATCATGCGGCAATCGAATCACCATGGAAGGTTTCGATGAACCTGACCGTTATTGGAACCGGATATGTCGGGCTGGTGACCGGTGCCTGCTTCGCTGAAATGGGGCACCATGTCACCTGCGTCGACAGCGATGCAACCAAAATAGGACAGCTCAAAAACGGGACCGTCCCGATCCATGAGCCGGGCATCGAGCCGATGATCAGGGCCAATCTTGCCGGTGGGCGGTTGCAATTTACCACCTCTCTCGCCGATGCGATGACCGACTCCCATATCTACTTTATTGCGGTTGGCACTCCAGCCGGCGATAACGGCAGCGCCGACCTCAGCAACGTTCATGCGGTGGCTCATGAGATCGGCCGCAACCTGCACCGTTATGCAGTCGTGATCATCAAATCGACGGTTCCAGTCGGAACCGCTGAAACGGTCCGCAAGACCATCACGGACGAGCTGGCCACTCGCGGAGTGAATATCGACTTCGACATGGTCAGCAATCCAGAGTTTCTCAAACAAGGGGCGGCGGTTGAAGATTGTCTGAAGCCTGACCGGATTATTATCGGCACCGACAGTGAACGCGCCGCCCAGATCATGCACCGGCTCTACGCACCGTTTACCCGCGACCGCGAACGCACCCTTGCTATGGGGATTCGCGACGCGGAGATGACCAAGTATGCCGCCAATGCCATGCTCGCCACCAAGATCTCATTTATCAACGAGATCGCCGCCCTGTGTGACCAGCTTGATGTTGATGTGGAGAATGTCCGCCTCGGCATCGGCTCCGATCCACGGATCGGTTTCAGTTTCATCTATCCCGGCTGTGGCTACGGTGGCCACTGTTTCCCCAAAGACGTTAAAGCCCTCGCTCACACGGCTCAGCGACACGGTATCGATGCAAAAGTGCTCAATGCCGTCGATGACCGTAACCAGCGGCAGCGCAAAATCCTCTTTGAGAAGATTTCGGCGCGGTTCGGAACGACCCTTAAAGAGCTGACTTTTGGAATATGGGGTCTCGCCTTCAAGCCGGATACTGACGATATGCGCGAAGCTCCGTCCATCGACCTGATCGAAGCGTTGATTGAGGCCGGCGCCAAAGTCCGTGCTTTTGACCCGGCAGCGACAGAAGTGGCGCGAAGGATTCTCCCTGAAGAATGGTTCACCAACAGCCGATTGACCCTGGCTGATCAGCAATACGATGCCGTCGAGCAGGTCGATGCGTTAATTCTGGTCACTGAATGGAAGCCCTTTCGCAACCTGGACTATCCCCTCCTGCGCACGAAAATGCGCCAGCCGATTATCTTTGACGGCCGCAACCAGTATGATCCGAAAGAAGTCGTGGCCGAGGGGTTTGAATACACCGGGATTGGACGTCGAGGTTGATCACGGCGCCGGAGAAGAGGCCCTTAAACGTTGGTTGAAGTCCTCAATGGTCCTCGCCAGCCCCTCAGCAAGAGAAACCGCCGGCTGCCAGTTGAGCAGTTGCCGGGCCAGACTGATATCGGGTTGGCGCTGGCGCGGATCATCTGCACCGGGGGGGAGAAAGGCGATTTCGGACGACGAGCCGGTGAGATCAATAACGCGCCGGGCCAACTCAAAAACGCTAAGTTCCTCAGGATTACCCAGATTGACCGGCCCCGTCACCTCCGAAGGGGTCGCCATCAACCGCACCAGCCCGTCAATCAGGTCGTCGACATAACAAAAGGAACGGGTCTGCTTCCCGTCGCCGTACAGTGTCAAGGGATCACCGGAAAGCGCCTGGAGGATGAAGTTGGAAACGACCCGGCCATCCTCAAACAGCATACGCGGCCCGTAGGTATTGAAGATACGTGCCACCTTGATCGACACCCCGTATTGCCGATGAAAGTCAAAAAACAGACTTTCAGCGCAGCGCTTCCCCTCGTCATAGCAGGCCCGCGGCCCAATGGGGTTGACGTGGCCGCAGTAGGTTTCTGTCTGCGGATGCACCTCTGGGTCACCGTACACTTCACTGGTTGAAGCCTGCAGGATCGGCACCTTGAGCTCTTTAGCCAGGTTGAGCAGGTTCAGGGAACCAATCACGCAGGTACGGGTGGTCTGCACCGGATCGGCCTGATAATGGACCGGTGAAGCCGGACAGGCGAGGTTATAAATCTGGTCGACCTCGACCTGGAGAGGATCGCAGATGTCGTGTTCCAGTAACTCGAAATCGGGATGATCAAGATGCGCCAGAAGGTTATCGCGGCGACCGGTGCTGAAATTATCGACGCAAACAACTGCGCACCCCAACCCCAGCAGTCGGTCGCAGAGGTGCGATCCAAGAAACCCGGCGCCGCCGGCAACCAATATTTTTTTTCTCATCAAATGAGCTCCTACTTAACCATTCAATGCTGTGTCGTTTGCCTGACATGCGGTAGCAAACCAAAATTTATTATCTGGTTATCTGTTTGCCTCAACCTGAACTCTATTTGCAAAACCGCAAATTGTTTCAACTTGGGAACAGCCGATTAGCTGACGGTCGAAATCAAAATCGTGTCTCACGCAAAGCTGCAAAGACGCCAAGGTTAACCCAATAGTTTAAGATTTTCTTTGCGCCTTTGCGGCTTGAGTGAGCAGCGCGAACGGGCGTGAAATAGACGATGTCCTTATCGAATCGCTCTTTGGTGGAGCGAAGTAGATAAGAAGAATTTATTAATTAGAGGGACAGGTCTGCTTCCTTGCAGGCCGCTTCGACCTTATTAACCCAGGTTGAACCCCGGCTCGATAACACGTCAAAGGCAAGTGCAAGATCTCCAGGCCGTTCCTCTTTCAGCAACTGGATAAGGAGACTGGCCTGACGCAGATCCTTACGCTTTTTATCGATTGCCGTTATCTCTCGCTCTTGGGAAAGGATAAGTTTATGCAGCGCATAGCGAGCTGGTTGCGGAACCTTCACCAGGCATGGGGTGCCGGCCAGCAAGACGGCATAGATTGGCTCATCAATGAGATAATCCATATATTTCAGAGGAGTTGCGGCTGCATTTAAACGGCGGATGAAGACCGGTACGGTTGAGGCTTTCGCCGAAACGGTCAGTAGATCAACCCGAAGCGTTTTCCCTCGAATCGCATAGGAAGTGGATGGTTCTTTGCGGGACAATCTTGGCACCGGGAAAAATCCCATCCGCAAGGAATCGATGGCCGCCGGGATGTCGGACTGTAAACCAGGAACGGCAATAGCAACCTTGTTGTCACTGGCGATATCGATATCCTGCGTCAGTCTCGCTTCGCTGGCCCAATCGACGCCGAGAAGTGCAGCATAGATCTGAAACGCCACACTACCGACAACCACGCCCCCGACATGGAAAACACCACTATCAGCCAGACGGACAATAATGCGTGCCATATCCGGCGCAACCGGTGTGACGCCTCCGGCAAGGATCTGGGATGCGAGGCGCTGAAACATTTCAGCATCCAACCGGACTTCACCCTCCCCGGCCTTTCTTGCCTCGATCAGCCGGCAGATCTCAGCATTGTCAGGCCCAATGTAAATTTGGGTTCGACCACTTGGCAGGGTAGCCTGGAAATAGTGATAGACCGTGTCCTTTATTTTCTTAGTCGTGAAATCGCCTGGAAGAGTGGCAATACTTCGCATCGCCTCGAAGGCCTCAAGACGCTCGCGAAGATCCGCTAAAAGCACCATGGTCTCGCCACTGATTCGCTTCATGTTTATCCTTGCATTGATGGTCATCCTGGCCAGTTATACTCACTTTTTTCAATAGTGAGTATAACTGGCCGCATCTTTTCTTTCTACAGCAAATTGTCATTGAAGCGAACTGCAAACAAACCATAAACAGCTTACCCTATGATCCATTGCAGCCACCAGAACTTGGTGCCGAGTAAAACCGTCGCCGGCTGCAGAAAGGGCAGCAAGCGACGATTAGTGCACAGAGTCAATCTGTTGTGCAAGACGCAGCCGCCTAACGCAACAGGTTGTACTTCAAAATGCACCACAGGGCGCGAAAACCATCCCGCCAGCCGATCTTCTTCCCCTCGGCATAGGTACGTCCGGCATAACTGACCCCGACCTCATAAATTCGGCAATTCAGCTTTGCCACTTTGGCGGTGAGCTCCGGCTCGATGCCGAAGCGGTTCTCCTCGAGCGTCAACTGATCGAGGATCTCCCGACGGAAGACCTTGTAACAGCACTCCATATCGGTGAGGTTGAGATTGGTCAAGGCATTGCTGCACAGGGTGAGAAATTTGTTGCCTAATGAGTGCCAGAAGTAAAGCACCCGGTGTGGCTTGCCACCGGCAAAACGCGAACCATAGACCACATCGGCCCGACCCGCAATAATTGGTTCCAAAAGCGACGGGTAATCTTCCGGGTCATATTCAAGATCCGCGTCCTGAATCAGAATGATGTCGCCGGTTGCCTCCGCAAATCCACGTCGTAACGCCGCGCCTTTGCCCTGGTTTGTCCCCTGGAAAAAAACCTTTACCGCCGCACCGACGTCAGCCTTGTCAGCCAGCAGGCGGGGGAGGTCCTCCAGTAGCGCGCTCGTGCCATCCCGTGAACCATCATCAACCAGGATCAATTCGCGCACCTGTCCTGGCAGGGAGACAGAAAGAACTCTGCGCAGAATTTCTTCAAGATAAGCTGCTTCGTTATAGATCGGGACGACGATGGACAAGGTGAGCATAAGAACAATCCGCAAATATCAGGAGTAAAATCGGCAATTTCACGTGAATATACTGTGGAACCGGCGCCGGAGACCAGAAAAAACCGGGTCAACGCTGCCAGCTCTAAGGTTACGCACGCCATCGAACAAAAACACAGCTCTTTTCGACACCATCTGGAGTGGACTTTTCGGCTTAATCTTAACCCCAACTATGCTATGTTTGTTGCCGTCAGAAAAGAATCCGGACCAAAACCAGCACTTATTCGACACCTTGACGTGACTTGCTCCTGCACCCCGAGTCGAAAACGATCACAGCATGAACTCTATCCTCATTACCGGATCCTCCGGCCTGATCGGTTCGGAGGTGGCGACTTTCTTCAGCCGCCTCGGCTTTATTGTCCACGGCATCGACAACAATCAGCGGGCGGCATTCTTCGGCCCGCAAGGGGACACCCGCTGGCGGCAAAAGCAGCTCGAAGAGCTGCCAGGCTTCCGTCACCACGAACTCGACATTCGCAACCGGCAGGGGGTTTTGGCCCTGCTCAAAACTCTGCGCCCGACCGCCATTGTCCACACCGCCGCGCAACCGTCCCACGACCATGCCGCCGATATCCCGTTTGATGATTTTGACACCAACGCCGGCGGCACCCTGAATCTGCTCGAAGCAGCACGCCAGTTCTGCCCCGAGGCACCGTTTGTTCACATGTCGACCAACAAGGTCTACGGCGACCGGCCGAACCTGATCCCGCTCGTTGAGCAGGAAACGCGCTGGGATTTTGCTGATCCGGCCTATGCCAACGGTATTGGCGAAAACTTTTCCATCGACCAGTCCAAACACTCGCTGTTCGGCGCCTCCAAGCTGGCGGCGGACATCATGGTCCAGGAGTACGGTCGCTACTTCGGCATGCCAACCTGCTGCCTGCGCGGCGGCTGCCTGACCGGGCCGAATCACAGTGGAGTCGAACTGCACGGATTTCTCAGTTATCTTGCCAAGTGCAACCTCGAACAACGCGAGTACACCATCTTCGGCTACAAGGGGAAGCAGGTGCGCGACAACATCCATGCCGAGGACGTGGCCCGCTTTATTCAGGCTTTTGTGCAGACCCCGCGCTGTGGTGAGGTCTACAATCTCGGCGGCGGCAGAGAGAACACCTGTTCGATCCTCGAAGCGTTTGCTCTGGTCCAGGCAGTCAGCGGCAAGGCACAGCGCTACCGCTACATCGATGCGCCGCGCAGCGGTGACCACATCTGCTACTACAGCAATCTGGATAAAATAAAAGAGCATTATCCTACATGGGCGATCACCCGGCCACTGGCCGACATTGTCGCCGAGATCGTTACGGCCTGGCAGCAGCGTCCGCTCGCAACGACGACACAAAGGAACCGGGCATGAAAATCCTGATAACCG
>Ga0209231_1000481_pt1 | contig 22021 bp, 20 predicted proteins | sample Deesub45470m_DNA_FD_188086 | JGI IMG/M metagenome (GOLD analysis project Ga0209231, IMG submission 188086) | Deep subsurface microbial communities from North Pacific Ocean - 450_OLKR46/470m Metagenome (SPAdes) (version 2) | ecosystem: Environmental > Terrestrial > Deep subsurface > Unclassified ... | reverse complement strand
AAGGCAAAAGGCAAAAGGCAAAAGGCAAAAGGCAAAAGGCAAAAGGCAAAAGGCAAAAGGCAAAAGGCAAAAGGCAAAAGGCAAAAGGCAAAAGGCAAAAGGCAAAAGGCAAAAGGCAAAAGGCAAAAGGATTCGTCATAGCGAGTGAAACGTAGAGGAGTGAAGCTATCTGTTAAATATTGGGCAGATTACTTCGTCAGCTATCGCCTTCTTGTAATGACCAAAGGCAAAAGATGAAGTGTAAAAGAAAGTCAATTAATTAGAAAATCATATTTTCCAGATACCAGATACCAGATACCAGATACCAGATACTAAATACATAAAAACAATGAACAATAAAAATTTTGAAACCGAAGCAATTAGAACGCAAATAGAAAGATCACAATTTCAAGAACATTCAACACCATTATACCTAACTTCAAGTTTTGTATTTGAAGATGCTGAGGAGATGAGAGCGGCATTTACAGAAGAAATAGATCGAAATATTTATTCAAGATTCAGCAATCCAAATACATCTGAATTTGTTGAAAAAGTAATAAAAATGGAAGAAGCAGAAGATGGTTATGCCTTTGCAACAGGTATGGCGGCTATATTTTCAACATTTGCTGCGTTGTTAAATAGTGGAGATCATATTGTTTCTGCGCGTTCAGTATTTGGTTCTACACATACGTTGTTTACGACTTATTTTCCAAAATGGAATATAGAAACTTCCTATTTTGATATTAACAATCCAGCTGAAATTGAATCTTTGATAAAACCTTCAACAAAAATTTTATATGCAGAAACTCCAACAAATCCAGGAGTTGATATTATCGACTTAGAATTATTAGGTAAAATTGCCAAAAAACATCATTTATTGTTAATAATTGATAATTGTTTCGCTACACCTTATATACAACAACCTATAAAATTTGGAGCAGATTTAGTAGTGCATTCTGCAACAAAATTAATGGATGGTCAAGGTCGTGTTTTAGGAGGTGTTGTTGTTGGTAAAGCTGAATTAGTACGTGAAATATATTTATTTTCGCGTAATACGGGCCCGGCATTATCGCCATTTAATGCTTGGGTTTTATCAAAAAGTCTTGAAACTTTAGCAGTTAGAGTTGATAAACATTGTGAAAATGCACTAAAATTGGCTGAATTTTTAGAAAAACATGAGCAAGTATCGGCAATAAAATACCCTTTTTTAAAATCACATCCTCAATATGAAATTGCTAAAAAACAAATGAAGTTGGGAGGAAATATCATTGCTATAGAAGTAAAAGGAGGTTTAGAAGCTGGTAAGAAATTTTTAAACGCTATTAAAATATGTTCGTTATCTGCTAATTTAGGAGATACACGTTCCATTGTTACACACCCAGCATCTACAACACACAGTAAATTATCTTCGGAAGAACAATTAGCTGCTGGAATAACATCTGGATTGGTTCGAATTTCAGTAGGATTAGAAAATGTTAATGATATTATTTTCGACATCAATCAAGCGTTAATTAAATAATCTTGTCAATATTAATTAAAAATTAAACTTTAAAGTCAAATTTCTTTAATATATAAAGTCTACTTAATTGGTAGAGTAATAAAAAATATGTATTTTTGGCCACAGAAATAAAAACTTAAAATTGAAATGATAATCGATCGATTTTTTAATTCAAATAAATTAAATGAGGAGGACAGCTTTGAAGATGTTCAAAATTCAGAAAAACCAATTCGAAGTATTGTAAAAGCAATAAGTTGGAGAATTATTGGAACCCTAGACACCATGGTAATTTCTTGGATTATAACAGGAGAACTTGCCATAGCATTATCAATCGGCTCCATTGAAGTTGTAACCAAAATGGTTTTATATTATGGTCATGAACGCATTTGGAATTTAATAAAATGGAGAAAATAATGAAGCACTTAAATATTGAAAAAATAAATATAGAATTACAAGATAAGACACCATTTGAAATTATTTCTTGGGCGTTAAGCATTGCTAAAAACCCTTTAGTTACAACAAATTTTAGGCCTTACGAAGTCGCTATTTTACATGCGTGTACACAAGTTGATAAAAACGTAAAAGTTATTTGGTGCGATACAGGTTATAATACGCCACAAACCTATAAACACGCAAATGAATTAATTAACTCTTTAGGTTTAAATGTTCATTTATACGTTCCACAACAAACTGCGGCACATAGAGATGCTACTATTGGAATTCCTCAAATTGAAGATCCAAAGCATGTGATTTTTACTGAGCAAGTTAAGTTAGAACCTTTTAACAGAGCAATGAAAGAGCATCAACCTGATGTTTGGTTTACGAATTTAAGAAGCGGTCAAACTGCCTTTAGAAATAGTATTGATATTGTTTCTATAAGCAAAGATGGAATTTTAAAAGTAAGTCCTTTTTACCATTGGACAGATGAACAACTTGATATTTATTTAGCGGAACATAATTTACCAAACGAATTTAAATATTTTGACCCAACAAAAGTATTAGAAAACAGAGAATGTGGGTTACATTCATAAATAATAGATAATGACAGAGAAATTACATATTAACGCACTTGAAAACGAAGCTATTTATATTTTTAGAGAGGTTGCTTCGCAATTTGAAAAACCAGTATTATTATTTTCTGGAGGAAAAGATTCTATAACACTAGTTAAATTGGCTCAAAAAGCATTTTTTCCGGCAAAAATTCCTTTTCCTTTAATGCATATTGATACGGGTCATAATTTTCAAGAAACTATTGAATTTAGAGACCGTTTGGTAGCTGAACTAGGCTTAGAATTAATTGTTAGAAATGTACAAGATTCTATCGATGAAGGAAAAGTAAAAGAAGAGTCTGGCAGATATTCAAGTCGTAACTCATTACAAACAACCACTTTATTAGATGCTATTGAAGAATTTAAATTTGATGCTTGTATTGGCGGAGCACGCAGAGATGAAGAAAAAGCAAGAGCAAAAGAACGTATTTTCTCGGTACGTGATGATTTTGGTCAGTGGGATGAAAAAAAGCAACGTCCGGAATTGTTTGACATGTTAAATGGGCAAATTCATTTGGGTCAAAATGTACGGGTTTTCCCAATTTCAAATTGGACAGAATTAGATGTTTGGACTTATATTGAAAATGAAAATTTAGAAATCCCTTCTATTTATTTTTCTCATAAAAGAGATACTTTTTTAAGAGACGGACTTATTTGGTCTGCATCTGAATTTGTGTATAAAGATGAAGAAGAAATTGTTAAAGAACGTACAGTTCGTTTTAGGACTGTTGGAGACATGAGTTGTACTGCGGCAGTAGCTTCTTATGCAAATACAATAAGTGAAGTTGTTGCCGAAATACGAGATTCAAAAATATCAGAAAGAGGTGCCAGAATAGATGATAAAAGATCTGAGGCCGCCATGGAAAAACGCAAACAACAAGGGTACTTTTAAGCCCCCTTGCCCCCGAGGGGGGGATTTATGGAGGATAAATTAAAGATTGTCATTCCTGTGAAGACAGGAATCGCATTTTAAAGAAAATAAAAGTAATAATTAACAATAAAAATAATTCCTCCCCTTTGGGGAGGTTAGGAGGGGATTATGGAAGTTTTAAAAATAGCAACAGCAGGAAGTGTAGATGACGGTAAGAGCACATTAATAGGTCGATTATTATACGACACAAAATCTTTAACAGAAGATAAATTAGAGGCAATAGAGCGAAGTAGTAAGCAAAAAGGATATGATTATTTAGATTTTTCTTTGGCTACAGATGGTTTAGTTGCAGAACGTGAGCAAGGAATAACTATTGATGTTGCTCATATATATTTTTCAACAAAAACAAAAAGTTACATTATAGCAGATACTCCGGGGCATGTTGAGTATACAAGAAATATGGTAACGGGAGCTTCAACTTCACAGGCTGCAATCATTTTAATTGATGCACGTCATGGAGTTATAGAACAAACTTATCGTCATTTTTTCATCAATAATTTATTAAGAATTAAAGATGTTATTGTTGCTATTAATAAAATGGATTTAGTTGATTTTTCTGAAGAAAGATATAATGAAATAAAAGCTGATTTTGAAAAGCTAGTTACAAAAAGTGATTATGAAGATCAACAAATAACCTATATTCCGGTAAGTGCCTTAAAAGGTGATAATGTGGTTAAAAAATCAACTTCAATGGAGTGGTTTAAAGGTCAAACTTTGTTGGAGCATCTAGAAAAATTAGATACAAAAGATATCTATAACAGAGGTAAAGTTCGTTTTCCTGTTCAATATGTAATTCGACCAAAAACGGAAGAATATCACGATTTTAGAGGCTATGCTGGTAAAGTTTATGGTGGTGAAATTAAAGTTGGCGATGACGTTATTGTATTGCCTTCTGAAACGAAATCGAAAGTAAAAGAAATTTATTTTTACGATAAAAAGTTTGAAACTGCAGCAAGAAGATCTTCTTGTACATTAACATTAGAAGACAATGTAAATGTTAGCAGAGGCGATATGATTGTAAAAGTAAATGAGTTGCCAAAAAATGCAAAACAATTTACAGCTACAGTTTCTTGGATGGACGCGAAGGATTTGGTAGCAGGGTCAAAATATATTTTGCAACACGGAATAAACAAGGTGTTGGCAAAAGTGAATACGATAAATCATAAAATTGAAACAGATTTTTCGGGGATAGAAACCAATGTTTCAAGTTTAAAAATGAATGATATTGCTTCGGTTTCATTTCAATTAAATAAGCCCATTTTTTTCGATTCTTTTAAAGAACACAGAACAAACGGAGCATTCATTTTAATAGATCCAAATACAAATAATACAGCAGGAGCAGGATTTATTGAATAATAATTAAACTAAAAAAACAGAACAATTGTTAATTAGATTGATCTTAGAGTTAAATAATGATTAACTAAAAGATGCCACTTTGAAAAATTCAGAAAAAAGTTTTTTAGAATTTGACAAACAGGATTAACAATAATTAAGAACTAAAATACCAAATATCATGCGAAGTTTCAGAACCGAAATCGAAAATCCGATTGTCGAAAAGGATATTATTGACCTTGAAAAAAAAATAAACCTTTATTATGAAGGGAAAATTGATGAGCAGCGTTTCAGAAGTTTACGTTTAGCGCGTGGAGTTTATGGACAACGTCAGTTTGGTGTTCAAATGATTCGAATTAAATTGCCTTATGGTAAAGTAACAAGTGAACAATTGCATCGAATTGCAGCAGTTTCTGATGAATATTCTAGAGGAAGGTTGCACATTACTACGCGTCAAGATATTCAAATTCACCATGTTAGTTTAGATAGAACACCTGAGCTTTGGGCTGAGTTAGAAAAAGATGATATAACACTTCGCGAGGCTTGTGGAAATACTGTGAGAAACATAACTGCATCAGAAACTGCGGGAATTGATGTGAATGAACCATTTGATGTTTCGCCGTATGCACATGCAATGTTCGAATTCTTTTTACGTAATCCTATTTGTCAGGAAATGGGGAGAAAGTTTAAAATTTCTTTTTCAGGAACCAACGAAGATACGGCATTAAGTTTTATGCATGATTTAGGTTTTATAGCCAAAATTCAAAATGGTGAAATCGGGTTTAAAGTAATGCTAGGCGGAGGTTTAGGTTCACAAGCTATCTTGGCAGATACATTATTTGAATTTATTTCAGCAGATAAAATCATTCCAACTACTGAAGCTGTTTTAAGGGTTTTTGATAGACATGGTGAAAGAGCTAAACGTGCTAGAGCTCGTTTAAAATTTTTAGTAAAAGAAATCGGGTTTGATGCATTTGTGAAATTGGTTGAAGATGAACAAAAAGCGTTATCAAATTCAATCTATAAAATTGATGTTTCTAAATTTGAAAATGAAATTAATTTTCCAGCATTTGAAACTCCTGAAGCAGTAATTAAAGATGAAAATCAATTCAACCTTTGGAAAACTTCAAATGTAATTCCACAAAAACAACAAGGATTTGTTGCAATTGGTATTAAAGTTCATTTAGGTGATTTTTATACTGATAAAGCTCGATTGTTGGCAGATTTAGTCAAAAAATATACAGGAAATGACATTAGATTAACATTAAGACAAAATATTTTAATTCGTCATGTGAAAGAGGAATTATTACCTTTCTTTTTTGTTGAATTGAATAAATTAGGATTTGCTGAAATAGGGTATAATAGTACGCTGGATATTACTTCTTGTCCGGGAACTGATACCTGTAATTTAGGAATTGCAAGTAGTACTGGAATTACTGCTGAATTAGAAAGAGTTTTAAAAACTGAATTTTCACAGTACGCAAACAATAAAGATATTACTATAAAAATTAGTGGCTGTATGAATTCTTGTGGGCAACATTCAATGGCACACATAGGTTTTCAAGGAATGACGGTTAAATCTGGCAAATTAGTTGCGCCTGCATTACAAGTATTGTTAGGAGGAGGTGTTTTAGGAAATGGTGAAGGTAGAGTCTCTAATAAAGTTATTAAAATACCAAGTAAAAGGGGGCCACAAGCTTTGCGATTGATTTTAAACGATTATGAAGCAAATGCGGAATCAGGAGAATTATTTTTAAATTATTATGATAAACAAGGTGAAAAATATTTTTATGATTTTTTAAAACCATTAGCAGATATTACCAATTTAGTGCCAAGCGATTTTATTGATTGGGGCACTGAAGAGCAATACGAAATGGCTGTTGGTGTTGGGGAATGTGCAGGTGTTGTAATTGATTTAGTAGCAACAATATTGTTTGAAAGTGAAGAAAAATTAACTCATTCCTCTGAAGCATTGAAATTAAATCAGTTTTCAGACAGTATTTATTATGCTTATACAAGTTTGGTAAATACAGCAAAAGCTTTGTTGCTAAAGGAAGGTGAAAGTACAAATACACAGGCGGGTATTATTACCTTATTTGACACCACTTTTTCAGATAAAATTAATTTAGAAGAGTCATTTTCAAATATTGTTTTTCAATTACAAAAAAATAAGCCTTCAAAAAAGTTTGCTCAAAAATATTTAAATGATGCCCAATTATTTTATGCAAAAGCCAATGAATATAGAGCTAAAATCGAAACAGATGAAGCTTAGAATAAAACCAAAAGTAACTTTAGTAGGTGCTGGCCCAGGTGACCCAGATTTAATTACTATGAAAGGTGTTAAAGCTTTAATGAATGCAAATGTTGTATTGTATGATGCGTTGATTAATAGAGAGTTGCTAAGTTATGTGCCTAAAAAAACAAAAAAAATATTTGTTGGAAAACGCAAAGGATTGCACAGTTTTACACAAGATGAAATAAATGAATTGATTGTAAAAAATGCTTTTGAATTTGGAAATGCTGTACGGTTAAAAGGAGGTGATCCATTTATTTTTGGAAGGGGTTCAGAAGAAATAGATTATATTGAATCATTTGGTATTGAAACTGAAGTTATATCTGGAATTTCGTCTTCTATGGCAGTTCCTGCAAGTCAAGGAATTCCACTCACAAAAAGAGGTGTTTCAGAAAGTTTTTGGGTAATTACAGGAACAACTTCTGAAAAAAAACTATCAAATGATGTTTATTTAGCAGCCCAATCTACGGCAACAGTAGTTATTTTAATGGGAATGAGTAAGCTAAATGAAATTGTTTCTGTTTTTAAGAAGTATAACAAAAGTAATGTTCCAACTGCCATTATTCAAAATGGAACCACCAAAAACGAGAAAATTGGTTTGGGGACTATTGATTCAATTTTAGAAGTTGTTGAACAAAAAAAGCTATCATCACCTGCAATTATAGTAATTGGGGAAGTAGTTACGGAAAGTGCTAAATCAAGTTCTTTTTATGAAAATATTGCTATTAATAATTCAGTAGATAATAATTATTAGGAATGGAACAAAATGAGTTATATCTATTATTTATAATTTGTCATTCCTGCGAAGGCAGGAATCTAAACTGATATAATTATGGATTCCTGCCTTCGAAGGAACGACATCAAAACTTAATGAAGGAACCAAAATATAAACATATGTTAAATTCAAAGCTGAAAAAGCGATAGCATAAAATGGAACAAAACGAATTGTATCCCATTTTTTTAAAAGTCACCCAGTTAAATGTATTAATTGTTGGTGGAGGAAATGTTGGCTTAGAAAAATTAACATTTTTGTTAAAATCAAGTCCAAATGCAAAAGTTACCATTGTTTCAATTAATTTTTTACCTAAACTAATTGAATTGGCACAAAAACATCAAGTAAAACTTGTGGAAGCAGTATATCATAATTCGTTTTTAAATAGCAAGCACATAGTGATTGCAGCAACCGATGTAATTAATGTAAATATTCAAGTTTATAAAGATTGCAAAGACCTAAACATTTTAGTAAATGTTGCAGATAATCCGTCTTATTGCGATTTTTATATGGGAGGGATTGTTACCAAAGGAAATATTAAAATTGCCATTTCAACAAATGGGAAATCTCCAACTTTAGCGAAACGGTTACGTCAATTTTTTGAAGAAGTAATTCCAGATAATATTGATGAATTGGCTGAAAATTTAAATTTATTTAGAAATACTATAAAAGAAGATTTTTCAAATAAAGTTGCAGAATTGAATGAATTAACCAAAAATTTACTATCAAAATAGATATAATTTGGTATTCACTTGTAATTAAACAGCATATTCCGTTTATTTGCAACTAAGTTCATAAACACATTGATATTCGTTATTAAGAAAGGCAGAGGGAATAGACCTGTTGAAGCCTTAGCAACCCTTTAGAAATAGAGAAGGTGCTACGTTCTACCGCAATAATTTATTTGTGGGAAGATAACATAAGAAAAACTTCACAAAGTATATTCTTCTTTTCTAATAACCTTACAATTCATAATTTTTTAGTTTATGTAAAGTTAAATATGGAAGAAATTCAAAAAATAATTCAAGATAAAATTTTAGTGTTAGATGGTGCCATGGGCACCATGATTCAGCAATATAAATTTACTGAAGAAGACTATAGAGGCGAGCAATTCAAAGATTTTCACATTTCAGTAAAAGGAAATAATGATATGCTTTCCATAACTCAACCCGATACTATCAAAGAAATTCACAGAAAATATTTAGAAGCTGGAGCTGATATTATTGAAACAAATACTTTTTCAAGCACAACCATTGCCATGGCCGATTATGAAATGGAGCAATATGTATATGAAATCAATTATCAATCGGCTAAAATCGCAAAAGAAGTAACGGAAGAATTCACGAAAATAAATCCTTCAAAACCGCGTTTTGTTGCAGGTTCTATTGGGCCTACAAACCGTACTGCAAGTATGTCGCCTGATGTAAATGATCCCGGTTTTAGAGCGGTAACTTTTAACGATTTACGAATAGCTTATAAACAACAAGCAGAAGCATTAATTGATGGCGGAGTAGATATATTATTGATTGAAACGGTTTTTGATACTTTGAATGCAAAAGCAGCACTTTTTGCGATTGAAGAAGTTAAGGATGAACGAAATATAGCTATTCCAATTATGCTTAGTGGTACAATTACCGATGCTAGTGGACGAACATTGTCTGGTCAAACTGCTGAAGCATTTCTAATTTCAGTTTCTCATATTCCATTGTTAACTATAGGATTTAATTGTGCATTAGGAGCAAGTCAGTTAACGCCTCATTTAGAAGTTTTGGCTCAAAAATCAGATTTAAGAATTTCTGCGCATCCAAATGCGGGTTTACCAAATGCTTTTGGAGAATATGATGAAACCCCGCAGGAAATGGCCAATCAAATAAAAGAATATTTAGATAAAAATTTAATAAATATTATAGGTGGTTGTTGTGGTACAACTCCAGCACATATAAAAGCAATTGCAGATTTGGTGAAAGATTATAAACCTAGAAACCCCTTAGCCCCCGAAGGGGAAATTTAAGAGTTTAAAAAGGTTTTATTTGATCAAAAAAAGATACAATTAATGCAAGACGATATAAAAAATAATAAAGACAATTTTGTTTCCCCTTTGGGGGCTAGGGGGCTAAAACTTTCTGGACTTGAACCACTAATAATTACGCCTGAAAGTAATTTTATCAATGTTGGTGAGCGTACCAATGTTGCAGGTTCTCGTAAATTTTTACGTCTAATTAAAGATGAAAAATTTGATGAAGCGTTGGCAATTGCACGTCATCAAGTTGATGGTGGGGCACAAATTATCGACATTAATATGGACGATGGTTTGTTAGATGGAAAAGAATCGATGGTTCGTTTTATGAACTTGATTGCTGCAGAACCTGATATTGCACGTGTTCCGATAATGATCGACAGTTCAAAATGGGAGATTATTGAAGCTGGCTTGCAAGTTGCTCAAGGAAAATGTGTGGTAAATTCAATTAGTTTAAAAGAAGGAGAAGCGCAATTTATTTATCAGGCAACATTGATAAAAAGGTACGGAGCGGCAGTAATTGTGATGGCTTTTGATGAAGTTGGGCAAGCGGATAATTACGATAGAAGAATTGAAATTGCAAAACGTTCATATAAAATATTGGTGGACATTGTCCACTTTCCTTCCGAAGATATTATTTTCGATTTAAATATATTTCCTGTAGCAACAGGAATGGATGAGCATAAACGAAATGCCATCGATTTTATTGAAGCTACACGTTGGGTTCGCGAAAATTTACCAAATGTTAGTGTGAGTGGAGGTGTTAGTAATGTGTCATTTTCATTCAGAGGAAACGATTCTGTAAGAGAAGCAATGCACTCAGTTTTTTTATATCATGCGATAAAAGCAGGTATGAATATTGGAATTGTAAATCCAGCAATGCTAGAAGTTTATGATGAAATTCCAAAGGATTTATTAGAACGTGTTGAAGATGTTATTTTAAATAGAAGAGATGACGCAACAGAGCGATTACTAACATTTGCTGAAACAGTTATAAGTTCGGCGAAGGAGCATAAAGTTGATTTGTCTTGGAGGGAAAATTCATTACAAGACAGAATTACGCATTCTTTGGTAAAGGGATTGGATGAATTTATTGTTGAAGATGTTGAGGAAGCCAGAAAATTAGCAGAAAAACCAATTGAAGTCATTGAACAAAACTTGATGATTGGAATGAATGTAGTTGGGGACTTGTTTGGTTCGGGAAAAATGTTTTTGCCACAAGTTGTGAAATCTGCTCGTGTTATGAAAAGAGCTGTGGCTTATTTGTTGCCGTTTATTGATGAAGCAAAAAGCCCCCTAACCCCCGAAGGGGGAATTAAAACCACGCAACATTGGGAAACTGCTGATCCTTTGAATTACGGATTGTTAAAAGAGTTTGCCTTTAAAATGCGTAATCAACCAACTGAAGCTGAAAGTTTATTATGGAATGTGTTGAGTGGCAAAAAATTAGAAGGATATAAATTTAGGCGACAACATATTATTGGTAAATACATCACAGATTTTATTTGTTTAAAATCTAATTTAATTATTGAAATAGATGGTTTAATTCATCAATTACTCGAAAACAAAGAAAGCGATGCCCAACGTACATCTTGGTTAGAAGAAGAAGGTTATCGTGTTATTCGTTTTACAAATAAAGAAGTTTTAACCAATCTTGATTTTGTAATATCAGAAATTATAAAAGCGTTGGAGGTTCCCCTTCTGGGGGTTAGGGGGCGTGGAAAGATCCTACTAGCAACTGTAAAAGGTGATGTGCATGATATTGGTAAAAATATTGTGGGTGTTGTTTTAGCTTGTAATAATTATGAGATTATAGATTTGGGTGTAATGGTTTCACCACAAAAAATAATTGAAACAGCAAAAGCAGAAGATGTAGACATTATTGGGTTGAGTGGTTTAATTACGCCTTCGCTTGATGAAATGGTGTATTTGGCAAAGGAAATGGAGCGACAAAATTTTGAAGTTCCGTTATTAATTGGTGGTGCAACTACTTCAAAAGCACATACCGCTGTAAAAATTGACCCTCAATATAAAAATGCCGTTGTTCATGTTCACGATGCTTCAAGAGCTGTAACTGTGGTTGGAGATTTATTGAATAAAAGAATCAATCAAAAATACATTGGTGATATTAAAGCGGATTATGTAACTGTTCGAGATGGATATTTGAATCGTTCTAAACGAAAAGAATATGTATCGTTAGCTGATGCAAGAAGAAATAAGTTTAAAATAGATTGGAAAAACACAAATATTCCGACACCAAATTATATTGGAACACAGGTTTTTGAAGATTTTGATTTATCTAAATTAGTTAATTATATAGATTGGAATCCTTTTTTTAGAACGTGGGAATTGGCAGGAAAATATCCAGCTATTTTAACCGATGCGGTTGTAGGGAAAGAGGCCACCAATTTATTTTCAGATGCAAAGTTACTATTAGCAAAAATTTTAGACGAGAATTTCCTAACTGCAAAAGCTGTTTTTGGAATTTTTCCTGCTAATACTGTGAATGATGATGATATTGAAGTGTATGCAGATTCAACAAGAAGTGAGGTAAATGTCAAGTTTATAACCTTGCGTCAACAATTAAAAAAGAAAGAAGGAATTCAAAGTATTGCATTGTCCGATTTTATAGCGCCAAAAGAAACAGGAATTAAAGATTATATAGGTGCTTTTTGCGTATCAACAGGTTTTGGAACGGCAGAATTAGCTGCTGAATTTGAAAAAGATCACGATGATTATAATTCCATTATGATTAAAGCGTTGGCAGATAGATTAGCGGAAGCTTTTGCTGAATATTTACACGAAAAGGTTCGTAAAGAATACTGGGGGTATGCAACTACTGAAAAATTATCGAACGAAGAATTAATCAAAGAAAATTATAAAGGAATAAGACCAGCACCTGGGTATCCTGCGTGTCCGGATCATACAGAAAAATTAACAATTTGGGACTTGTTAAGTGTAAAAGAAACCATAGGAGTGGAATTGACAGATAGCTTGGCAATGTGGCCAGCAGCATCGGTTTCAGGGTATTATTTTGCAAATGAACACGCTAAATATTTTGGTTTGGGAAAAATAACAGAAGAACAAGTGAAAGATTTCGCAACTAGAAAAAATATGGATTTTGAAATTGCAAAAAAATGGTTGAATCCCAATATGGCTGAATAAGCCCCCTAACCCCCGAAGGGGGACAGAGCGTAAAAAATGTTCACTGAACATTTTTAGCGATAGGGCAGCTGGCGAGATGTGTTTTAAAAGGCAAAAGAATGAATTCCCCTCTTGAGAGGGGTTAGGGGTGTGTTTTTTAATGAAACCTTTTAAAGTTAAGGAAAAATTAAAATAATAAAAAGATTTGCGTTAGCGATTGAAGTGGTATCCTTTTTTGGAGTGCAACGAAAAAAAAGATATAAAGGAAAGCGCGACCTGAAAGGGAACCTGCCTGCGGCAGGCAGGCGCCCAAAATCCCCCAAACCCCCAAAGAGGATTTGCATTGGGAGTTGAAGTAGAGAATAGTATAAATAGAAACGTATTAATTTCCTTCCCATTGGGAAGGATTAAGGATGGGAAAATGAAAGTAACAGAACATATAAAACAAGCGAACGGAAAAACATTGTTTTCTTTTGAAATTGTGCCGCCTCAAAAAGGGCAAAATATTCAAGAATTATACAATAACATTGATCCGTTGATGGAATTTAAACCGCCCTTTATTGATGTAACAACTTCTAGAGAAGAGTATGTTTACATTGAAAAGAATGATTTATTAGACAGAAAAATTACACGTATGCGACCTGGAACGGTTGGTATTTGTGCATCATTAAAATACAAATACAATGTAGATGCAATTCCTCATGTACTGTGTGGTGGTTTTACCAAAGAAGAAACGGAGTATGTGCTAGTTGATTGTCATTACTTGGGGTTGGATAATGTAATGGCTTTGCGTGGTGATGCCATGAAACATGAAAAATACTTTTCAGCAAATAAAGACGGACATCAATACGCTTCCCAACTGGTAGCTCAAATTAAAGATTTAAACAGAGGAAAATACTTGCATGAATTAATTGAAACACCTTATAATTCAAATTTCTGTATTGGAGTGGCTGGTTACCCTGAGAAACATTTAGAAGCTCCAAGTATGGATGCAGATTTACGAAGATTGAAAGAAAAAGTTAATGCTGGGGCTGATTATATTGTAACTCAAATGTTTTTTGATAATAAAAAATATTTTGAATTTGTTGAAAAAGCAAGAAGTATTGGGATTACAGTTCCTATAATTCCAGGAATAAAACCGATTGCAATTCAACGGCATTTACAAATATTGCCACAAATTTTTAAAATTGATTTGCCCGAAGAATTGGTGTCAGCGATTGAACAATGTAAAGACAATAAGCAAGTGAGGCAAGTTGGTGTTGAATGGACAATTGCACAATCTAAAGAGTTAGTCGCAAAAGGGGTTCCTGTAGTTCATTTTTATTCAATGGGAAAATCGGATAATATAAAAGAGATAGCTTCAGCAATATTTTAAAATTACTTTTGTTAATAGAATTATAAATAAAAGTAATGTAAGTTCATTTAATAAGGCAAATTATTTGTTTACTTTTGTACTATAAATGAAGAAATTAATAATTAAAAATATAGATTATGGCAATAGAAGTAACAGACGCAACTTTTAATGAAGTAGTATTACAATCAGCTAAACCAGTTATGGTTGATTTTTGGGCAGCATGGTGTGGTCCTTGTAGAATGGTTGCTCCAATTATGGATCAATTAACTTCTGAATATGAAGGAAAAGCAGTAATTGTAAAAGTGGATGTTGATGCAAACCAAGAATTTGCTGCGAAATACGGAGTAAGAAATATTCCAACTGTATTGGTATTTAAAAATGGAGAAGTTGTTGAAAAACAAGTAGGTGTTGCACCAAAAGCTACATACGCACAAAAAATTGATGCCCATTTATAACATCTGAATTTAATATAATTTTAGGAAGGCTTGACAATTTGTCAAGCCTTTTCTTTTTAAAATAGTATATTTACCAATAGCAATAAAAAATAAATGGAAAGCACATCTGTTCAACAGCTATCGGAAATAAATAATCTTGAATTACTGGCAAAACAAGTAGTCGAGGGATTTATTACAGGGATGCACAAGAGCCCGTTTCACGGATTTTCTGTCGAATTTGCGGAACATAGATTGTACAATTCAGGTGAAAGCACCCAACATATCGATTGGAAATTATATGCCAAAACCAAAAAATTATTTGTAAAACGGTTTGAGGAAGAAACCAATTTACGTTGCCATTTAATTATTGATAATTCGGCTTCTATGCACTTTCCAGTAATTAAAAATCAAACATTAAATAATTTATCAAAAATTGGATTTTCAGTTGTCGCTTCAGCTTCATTAATGGAAATATTAAAACGGCAAAGAGATGCTGTTGGACTTAGTATTTATAGTGATAAAAATGATTATTATGCACCTTCAAAAGGAAGTGATAGACATAGAAGAATGTTATTAGCACAATTAGATGAATTGTTGAATAACAGCTCCAAAAAGACGACGGATACCTATAAAGTTTTACATGAAATTTCAGAAAAAATTCATAAAAGGTCACTCATTTTTTTGTTTACAGATATGTTTCAAATAAATACACAGGAAAATGAATTATTGGATGCTCTACGCCACTTAAAATACAACAAGCACGAAGTTGTTTTGTTTCATACCTATGATGGAAAATTGGAATTAGAGTTTGATTTTGATAACTCACCCAAAAAATTTGTAGATGTTGAATCTGGAGAGGAGATAAATTTATATGCGACTTCAGTTAAAAAGCACTATAAAAAAACAGTAGAAAATTATTTTAATGATTTGAAACTGAAATGTATGCAATATAAAATTGACTATGTCCCGGTTGACATACATAAAGGGTTTAATCAGGTATTAATATCCTATTTAATAAGCAGAAGAAGATTTTTGTAATTTTTAGTAAAAAACCTTTGCAAATACAAAAAACGCAGTTATATTTGCATCCGCTAACAGCAACGGTTTGGTAGTTCAGCTGGTTAGAATACCTGCCTGTCACGCAGGGGGTCGCGGGTTCGAGTCCCGTCCAGACCGCAGAGAGCATCTCTGAAGCCTTATAAACACTAAGTTTGTAAGGCTTTTTTCTTTTTAGGGGACGAACGAGGGGACGAATAACCTCTTATCTATTCAATTAAATCGTTTACAAACGATTATTTATGAATACTTCAAATAACATTAATTTTTTTAAATTTTATCAATATTTATTCTAAATTAATTATTATAATGAAACGTGTCAATTAAATTACCTAATTTAGACTACAAAAAATTGTTGAATTTAAATCATAAATGTGAAAAAAATAAAAGACTTAAATTTTGGCTATAACGACGCTGAAAATTATAAAAAACCCGAAAATAAATATCTTTTCGAAAAATTCTTTTATAAAACTGAAGAATTTCAGAAAATTTTTGATGGCTCTACATATTTTATTTTAGGGGAAAAAGGAACTGGAAAAACAGCCTATGCAACCTATGTAGTAAATAGCTTTAAAAATAATACTCGAGGATATTTAAATTTTATCAGAGAGACAGATTATCAAAAGTTTATTAAATTAAAAAAAGACAATCAATTGCAGCTTTCGGAATACACTAATGTTTGGAAGGTGTTAATTTATCTTCTTTTAGCCGAAAGGATTCAGAATTCAGAGGAAAAAGAGTCTATCTTTAAAATGTCTGATAAATTTAAAGCATTGAAAAGTGCGATTGATGAATATTACTTAAATGCATTTTCTCCTGAAATAATTCACGCATTGAATTTTGTTGAAAAATCTAAATTTTCCGCTGAAGTTATCTCAAAGTACTTTAAAGTTCTTGGTGAGAACGTCAAAGAAGGAAGCTTTACTCATTCAAAATTCCAGACTAACTTACTTTACATTCAAAATCATTTTGAACAAGCTATTGGAAGTATTGAACTTCAAACAGATTATATTTTATTTATTGATGGTATTGATATACGTCCAGAAAGTATCCCCTATGAAGATTATTTAGAATGTATTAAAGGTTTGGCTAATGCAACCTGGGCTTTGAACAATGATTTTTTTCCTAATATAAAATCAAAAGGAAAGCTAAAAGTAGTGTTGTTAATACGGCCTGATATTTTTGCTAATTTAGGGTTGCAAAATATAAATAATAAGATAAAGGATAACTCAATACTGCTTGATTGGAGAACTAATTATCCTGAATTTGAAAATTCAAAATTATTCCATTTGGCAGATAGGCTTTTGAGTTCCCAACAAGAAGGAAAGCAAGAATTAGGAGAATGTTGGAATACATATTTTCCGTACACACCCTTTGTCTCACATAAAAAAGAACCATCATTTATACAATTCTTAAGATTTTCGCTTTATAGACCTAGAGATATTGTAACTATGTTAGATTTATTAAGAGATGTTCATTCTCGCTCGGATAACCATAATAAATATGTATTCTCCAATTCAGATTTTCAAAACTCTGAATTTCAAGAGAGATATTCAAATTATTTAATGGGTGAAGTTAAAGATTATTTATCTTTTTATTATTCTGACCAAGATTATGAATTATTAAGAAAATATTTTGATTTCTTGGAAGGCAATAAATCTTTTAATTACAACTATTTTTTAGAAGCGTTTTCTAAGCTTGAAGATCATTTAGAGAGAAACAAGATTGTTAGACCAAGATTTTTTGGGACTGCTGATACTTTTTTACAATTCTTATTTGATTTAAATTTAATTTGCTATATAGAAATAAAAGAGGGTAGAAGATTTATAAGATGGTGTTTTAGAGAGCGAAATTATTCTAACCTTGTTCCTAAAGTTAAAACCAATTGTCAGTATCAAATTCACTATGGATTTTTAAAGTCTCTTAATTTTGGTTTAGATTTCAGTGTAAAAAAACAAGACACATCAAAAAAGAGATGGAAAAGACCTTTTAATAAAAAAGAGTAAAAATAAAAAGAGTCTTTGTGAATTTTTTAGTTAATATAATAAGTCTTTAAGTGTTTTTACTAGGCTTAGTTTATGCCCTTTAATTATTAGTGATTTTAGACTCTTATTTAGTTGAAGTATCCAGTGACTAAATCAGCTACCTGAAAAGCGATATGTTTCGTTAGGTCATCAATCTTAAGATTATTAAGTGCTTTTTCGGATTTAATCAAAAACTGACTGTTTACTTCTGTTTCATTTTCTATAATAGTGAGTATTGTGTTTTTACCGACTACATAAATAATTATATAATATTTTGTGTTTTCTATGTCCATAACATCATAAGTAAATTGGTTATAGTTTTCTCCGTTAATGTCTATTTTATTTTTGCTTAAAGTGATATATATATTATCAAATATATTAATATCATATAGGTAGTTTTCTAATAATTGTTCTATGTTAGTTTTCATTTGTTATGTTATTTATTACATTATTATTTTTATCATCGAGCCTTTTATAAAGCGGCATAGTTTGACGGTTTAATTCAATCATTTTAACACTAATTACAGGGCTTTTAGAATCTCTATCTATAAATTCTTTTGATACTGCATTAAGCTTTATAAATTGATCTGTAAAATCTTCTTTTGTATAAAAATCTGTATATAATTGAGATATTTTTTTTGAGCAGTTCCAAACCTGACATTTAAATTTATCATTGTTTTTAGTAACATACTTTGTGACATAAGAACTTAATCCTTTAGCATTATTTGTTGTTAATTGTTTTACATCAAAAGCTGATGACGGTCTAAAATCTTTTTCTCTTGGTTTAATACCGTTTTTAATTTGTAAGTCCATCCAATAATTCCACCATTTTTTAATTTTCCAATGTTTATTTGTAATCATATGAAAATGAATATTATTTTTAAAAACTGCATTTTTAGTCTGCCTTTCAATAATCCATATATATTGAAAATCCTGACTTCTTTTTTTTGCATTATCTAAGAATTTTCTAAAAATATCTATTGCCTTTTCGTCCGTAACTTCATTTAAAAAAGTGAGCGTTACAAAGCTTAGGCGTTTTTTTTCTTTATAAGCCTGTGCAAAACACATAATCTTTTTTCTGATTTTTTGTTTTGTTCGCTTTGACATTGAACGAAGTTTTTTCACTTTGTCCATTGTTGGTTTTTCCTCTGTGTTGTATTTAGATTTAGCAACTTGTTTTTTACGTTGTAATGCCGAGCCTGTAAATTCATTTTTTGGAATGACTCCATAAGGATGATTTTCTGAAAAGGCGACACTAAGGCCGTATGTGTTTTTTACTATCATAATCTGAATCGTTGTATAATAATTAAAACCATTAAAGGTTATTATTAAAGGTATTTTTAAAGGTTAAAAAAAAAGAAAATGAATGTGACTTCAAGAAATGGAGGAATGAAGTCATTAGGTTTAAAACGCTTTAAATATTTGCCTGTTCTTCGGTTGTAAACATTCATATATTCCCAAGCTGGATGTTTTTTATTTAAGAACATTGAAAAGCCATTTAGTTTATGCACAAACTCCCATTTTTTAGGTTTTAATTGATTTTCAAGGAATACGATAACGGAGTAATCATTTTTAGGTTTTAGCATAACAGACCCCCTCTCGTTCTAGATGTTTGTATTTGACTTAAAGCCTCATGTACTTCATCTTGTTTAAAGAGAACTCTATTGCCAATTCTATGTGCTTTTATAATGCCCGTTTTAGTCCACTCGTGAAGTGTTGGCAAGGAGATACATAACAGTTTTGCAGTATCTTTTCTAGTAAGTAGTTTTAACTCTGTTTTCTTAGGAGTTAATAATCCTTTTAATTTGTTTTCTAGAACTTCTTCAACAACTTTTTTAATGTCGGAAAGTTCAATGTTGTGTAGCATAAATTTTACCATTATTTTACTTTATTTAGTTTAACAATGGCGCAAAGATGTGGTAAGATGTTCCCTGAGGTTTTTACTGAGGTAACCTCAAATATTTTATGACTCTTCTTTTATCTTATCTAAAATTGATTTAAAGTCTTGGTGTTCAAATAATTCAATCATTTTATCAATGTTCTTTTTATTTTTCACTTTAGATTTTTTTCCTTCAAAATAGGTAAGATAATCTTTAGTATTTGATTCATCGAGGTCAAGAATAGATGACAATATTTTAGCGGATTTTACATTATTCTGAAATTTACGCATATCAATTCCTAGATAATAAAGGGCTAATATTTTTTGAGCGTGAGTTAAAGTAGACTTTTTCTTAATTTGATTTTTATTGTTTGATGTTAATTCTATTAACCAATTATAATATTTTACAAATTCATAAGCTTGTAAAAGAACTATTTGAATTTCAGAATTCTCATTGCTTACTACTTTTTGCCTTAAATGATAATCATTAAAAGCATTTATAAAGTAATTCTTATATTTTTTGGGAATGGATATTTTAAAAACGAAGTTTGGTTTTAAGGTTAAATTCGCAAATCTGTTTTTTTTATCTAATTTATTTTGTTCTTTTGGTTCAAGATGTTTTTCAATTTCTTTAATTTCATTGTTAATGAATTGGATTTTATTAGTTTCTGGAATATTATCAAGTTCTAAATTAAAATCATTAGTTAATTGGTCTATAGTAGTTATGTTCATTATGTAAAAAATGGATGGTTTAATAATTTATCTGCGTTTTGTTCTTGTGTTACTTTAATGTATTTCAAAAAAGATTTTTCAGTTTTATGACCTGTAATTTTCATTATTGAAATTGATGGAATATCTGCTAAATAGCAATTTGTTGCAAAACTTCTTCTTGCAGTATGTGTTGTTATTAATTTGTATTTTGGAACTGTGCTTTTTTTGGTTATTCCTGATTTAGTTGTTGTCAATTCAGTAGGGGTATCTATTTCGCATAATTCTACAACATCTTTTAAGTATTTATTCATTACTTGATTTGTAAATGGGTTGGGGATTGCGTTATCATATTTAATTAAAATTCTCTTTACAATTGAATGAATTGGAATTGATACTTTTTCTTTGGTTTTTTGTGTTCTAATTTGAATGATAGATTTACTTTCAATAATGTTTTCTTTCTTTATCTGGGTAAAATCTGAAAATCGTAAACCAGTATAACAACCTAACAAAAATAAATCTCTTGTTTTCTCTAAACTAATATTAAAGCTAAAATCTTTTTCTTCAATTGTTTTTAGTTCTTCAGCTGATAAATAAACGGTGTCTGTTTCTTCTGAAATAGTTTTAAACTTACTTTTTCTAAATTCTAAATTTGTGTTCAGACCTCTTTCAGTAGCTTCATTTAAAAAAGTTTTTATTGTTTTTATGTATTTGCCAATTGTGTTTGTAGACATATTTAAATCTTGGGTGAGATATTTTGTAAAGTCTGAATAAAAATTCAAGTTAATACTGCTGAAATCAATGTTTTTATTTTTATTTTCAGCGTAGTTTTTCAAATGTTTTAAAGTAGTGTTATAAACAGTAATTGTACTAGGTTGTTTAGTATTCTTGCTATCTTCAATAAAAATATCTATAAATTCAATTAATGTTTTTTTGCGTTGTTTTAAAACTTTATCGTCAAGTTCAAATTCTAATTCTTTTTTTAATAATTCATTGTTTGGTTGAATACCGTCATTTAACAATCTTCTAAAAGCATTATTAACCCCATTTTCCAAAGTATCTAGTCTAGAATTAAATTCAGGATATTCAGGGAATTTTTTAGATTCTTTTACACGTTGATTATTTTCATTCCAAAATTTTGGACTGATTTTTTCGCCAGTAGAATACTTGAATCTTTTATACTGATAATTGTAAATAAGATAAATTAAAGTATCACTTTTTGAGGTCGGTTCTTTTAGAATAAATTTTACTTTTGCCATACCTCAAATATATATTAAAATATTCATAGGGGACGAATGAGGGGACGAATAATTTTAATTTGCTCAAATTAAGCTTGTTTTAGCCTTGTTTAAAAACATAGTAAAGATAGGGTCTTAAGTGCTTAAAATCAATAAAATAGAGTAAAATAAAATAAGGTATATTCTAGTCCCGTCCAGACCGCAAAAAGCATCTCAATTGAGATGCTTTTTTTGTTTCCTTTCTAAACGATTACAATCATTGAATGTTTCTATTGATTTTAGATAATAAATGGTTATTTTCGCATAACGCTAT
>Ga0209231_1000480_pt1 | contig 22074 bp, 22 predicted proteins | sample Deesub45470m_DNA_FD_188086 | JGI IMG/M metagenome (GOLD analysis project Ga0209231, IMG submission 188086) | Deep subsurface microbial communities from North Pacific Ocean - 450_OLKR46/470m Metagenome (SPAdes) (version 2) | ecosystem: Environmental > Terrestrial > Deep subsurface > Unclassified ... | reverse complement strand
TCTGTTTCCCTTTTGCCGCCTCTCTTTGCATACGGCTACCAGTTGAGCGTGGCAACATGCCGTATTCTGCGGTGACCCAGCCTTGTCCTTGGCCTTTTAAAAAGCCAGGCACTTTTTCTTCGACACTGGCTGTACAAAGTACATGCGTATCACCAAATTTAACAAGCACAGAACCTTCCGCATGTTTGGTGTAATGACGAATAATTTCGACTTGACGTAATTGGTTATTTTCACGGTTGCTAGGACGATTAACAGATGACATTTTGGATAAGCTTTTGATAAAAAAGCCTATTATAAAACATGCAGCACAGATGCGCCGCTAAATTCCCGTTTTCTGTTTGGTTCTGATGAGTGCGGCTTGAATCTCGGCCAGAGTTTTCTCAATATCTTCGTCCGAAAAATCATCAATTACTTGCTCATCTGTTACATGCGCATTTTTAGTACGATGGGTAACTGGATTAATAATCGTCGTCGTTTCACTAAAAGGCATTTGCTGGGTAGAAACGGCATCATTACTTAATTGTTTATCGCCCCATTGCAGCGTGATTGCGCTTAAGTTATCACCGTGCTCTTTGGCTGCTTTTTCAGCTTTGTCCATTAAAACATTGGTTGCTTCGGTTACGTCATCATATTTGTTAAGGACGGATTTAATTTCGGTGTCTTTTAAACAACCCCAAAGGCCGTCGGTGCACAATAGAACGGTATCACCTTCCAGCAGCTCCATTCTGTTTGAGAGGTCAATTTTTGGCGCTTCTTTGCCGCCGATGCAATTGTGAATTTTATTTTTATAAGGATGCGTTGCCATTTCCTGTTTAGAAATTAAGCCGCGATTATATAAAGACTGCACAATGGAATGATCTTCGGTGCGGAACAATAAATGGTTGCCACGCAAATGATATAAACGAGAATCGCCAGCGTGAGCACAATACAAATAACCGCGTTGAATAACGGCGGCGACAATGGTTGTGCGGGGTGATTCGGCTAGATTTTGCGTTTGCGTTACATTTTCAATCATATCGTGTACCTGTTGGATATGATCGGTTAAGAATTTTGCGGGGCTATTCAGCAAGGGTTTCGCTAAACGTTGAAAGGCATCGGTGAGCGTTTTAACGGCGAGTTGCGCTGCAATGTCGCCGTGGCGATGGCCGCCCATGCCATCAGCTAATACCAGCAATAGACTGTCTTTGCTGTATGAATAAGCTAGCCTGTCTTCGTTATGGACGCGTTGACCTTGGCGGCTATTTTGATAAATCGTAAATTTCATCGCTCTATTGATGAGACTCTAGTAAAGGCGGCTTGAATTTTTTCAGCAAAGGTTAGTTTTTTAGGTGGTGCAACAACGGCAGGCGTCATTAAGGCTTTTTGTAGAGCAAACACGCTTTGCGGCCTATCCATATAGTCTAACTGCAAGCAACTATCGATAATCGCAAGTAACTCAGGGCTATAAATGCCATCACCAATACTAAATGCAGAAGGCAGAAAATCTTTTTTAATGCGCTTATTGGCAGCAATGGGCGCGGATCTTGATAAGCAAGAATACATGCTGGCACCAACGCTATAGATATCGCTCCAGGGGCCTAGTTTTTTACGGTCGTAATATTGTTCTGGCGGTGCGAATCCTGAGGTAAAGCTAGGCGATAAATGCGACTGTACTTCTGATAGCGTTTGCCTAGCAGAGCCAAAATCTAACAACACAGGCGAGCCGTCTAATCGAATATAAATATTGGCAGGCTTTATATCTAAATGCAGCATTTTTTGTAAATGCACTTCTCTTAAGCCATTCAGTAACTGACCAAAAACGCGTCTGACAAACTTCTCGCTAACAGGCGCAGATTCCGCAAGAATCGAATCTTGCATGGATTTGCCACGCTCGTATTGCATGACCATATAAACCGTGTTGTTTTCTCGAAAGAAATTGGTCACGCGGACTATGTTTTCATGATTAATCTTGGCGAGCGCCAATCCTTCTTCAAAAAAACATTTCAGCCCATGTTTAAAGGTTGTTGCGTCAGCCTCGGAGCTGATCATGACCGTAGCGCCTTGTTCACGCAAAGCAAGCCCCGTTGGCATATATTCTTTGATGGCAACGGTATTGTTATCGCTATCTTGTGCAAGATAGACGAAACTAAAACCACCCGTGCTTAACACTTTGGTGATGGTATAGTGTTGTAATTGATAACCGATGGGCAAGGTTTGATTATTCGCTTTTGCCATGTCATTCGCTTAAGTTAAAATGAGGTATTGCCATTCAAGTGCATAGGATATTCTCGCATAAAATCAACTAGATTTGATACAATTATCAGCATTTACTTTAAGATGACAATCCTTTTTTGTGAATAAAACGACATGATTATCAGCATGACAGGCTATGCGTCGCATGAACGCAATACCAACAACGGTGTGGTGCAAGTTGAATTGCGATCCGTCAATCAACGCTATCTTGAGTTACAGCTCAAACTCGAAGATGCGTTCCGCGCACAAGAGCCGCAAGTACGTGAATTGCTGAAGCAAAAATTAGGGCGCGGTAAAGTTGAGTGTCGTATCAATTTGGCTAAGGCAAGCGCAGCAGAGGCTATTGAGCTCAATCATGCGGTTTTGCAGAATATTGCCGCTTCGGTTAAATCAGCGTCAGACTATTTTCCAGCCACACAAGCGGTGAACGTGTTAGATGTGCTGCGCATGCCTGGCGTGATGGTAATGCCAGTATTCGATGCGGAGGCATTAGCGCAGGATGTCATGGCAGTCGTAGACGTTGCAGTAGAAGCGTTAATAGCGGCCAGAGCGCGAGAAGGTGAAAAATTAAAAGGCATGATTTTGGCGCGCTTAGCTGAAATTGAATCACTCATTGTCACGGTTAAACCGATGTTACCAACCATGGTAAAAGCGCATCAAACTAAGTTAGTAGCAAAATTGCATGAAGCACAGCTTAGTCATGATGAAGAGCGTATTCGTCAAGAAATCGTGTTGTATACACAGCGCATTGATGTTGATGAAGAATTATCGCGTTTGGATTCGCACGTGCATGAAGTGAAGCGTATTTTATCTGCAGGCGGCATGGTGGGTAAGCAACTGGATTTCTTAATGCAAGAAATGAATCGTGAGGCGAATACCTTAGGCTCAAAATCCGTTGCTATCGAAACCACACAAATATCGATGCAGTTGAAAGTGTTGATAGAGCAAATGCGCGAGCAAATTCAAAATATTGAATAACATTTCATCGTCCTCCACCACAAAATCAACTAAAATAGGCGCATGATTTCAGGTAACTTATTTATTATTACTGCAGCCTCTGGCGCAGGTAAAACTAGTTTGGTTAAAGCGTTGCTGGCGTTAGACACGCACGTCAAGCTGTCCATTTCACACACAACTCGTCAACCACGTCCAGGCGAGGAAGACGGTGTGCATTATCATTTTGTTGATGAGGCTAATTTTCTTAGCATGTTAGAAGCAGGCGCATTTTTAGAAAGTGCGCATGTACACCATGCACGTTATGGCACATCAGAAAAAGCCGTTAATGAAGCATTATCGGCTGGGCATGATGTGATTTTAGAAATTGACTGGCAAGGTGCGGAACAAGTGAGAAGGTTATTTCCACAGGCAATCAGTATTTTTATCTTACCGCCATCGCTAGAAACGCTTGCGGAGCGGCTAAAAGGTAGGGCGCAAGATAGCGATGATGTCATTGAAAAACGCTTAGCAGTAGCGCGCGAGGAAATGCGCCACTTAGTTGAGTTCGATTATGTTACAATCAACGATAAATTTGATGATGCTTTGCACGATTTGATTGCGGTTATTCAAGCGCAACGACTAAAAACAAACACACAATTAAAACGCCACAGCGCGTTAATTCAAACACTGATTTAATAAAAGGATATTCACCATGGCACGTATTACTGTAGATGATTGTTTAGACAACATTCCTAATCGTTTTCAATTGACACTGGTTGCTGCTTACCGCGCACGTCAAATTGCGAATGGTTCTGACCCGCTGGTGAGTATGCACGGTTCACGTGACAAACCAACAGTCATTGCTTTGCGTGAAATCGCAGCAGGCAAGGTTGGTATAGAGCTGTTGAATCGAAACTAGTCGTATTAATTAAGTCGTATGCCTAAAACCGCTAAACATTCGTCAGCGGAGCCTTTTTCAGAAGAGTTGCCACTGTTGCCCGCAGACAGTGAGGACTCACAGCTAACCACTTTATTAAGAGCCTATTTATCACAAGCCGAAATAGAACAGGTTTGGGATGCGTATCGCTATAGTGAAAAGGTTCATAAAGGGCAAATGCGCCGCTCCGGCGAGCCTTATATCTCGCATCCAGTTGCCGTCACCTGTATTTTAGCCAAGTTGCATTTAGATGTACCAACGCTATTAGCCGCTTTGTTGCACGATGTGGTAGAAGATTCCGAAGTTTCTAAAGAAGAGCTGAGTGAGCGATTTGGTAAGCAAGTGGCTGATTTGGTGGACGGACTCACAAAGCTAGACAAAATCGAACTGCAAACTGCAGTGCAAGCGCAAGCTGAAAATGTGCGCAAAATGCTATTGGCGATGAGCCAAGATGTGCGTGTCATCTTGGTTAAGCTGGCTGACCGTTTGCACAATATGCAGACTTTAGACGTCATGAAGCCAGCAAAACAACGGCGTATCTCGCAGGAAACGTTAGATATTTACGCACCGATTGCGAATCGTTTAGGCCTCAATGTGATTTATCAAGAACTTGAAGATTTAAGTTTCAAGTACATCTATCCTAATCGTTACAATGTCATTGCAAAAGCCATTAAAACCGCACGTGGTAATCGTAAAGAAGTCATTTCTAAAATTTTAGAATCGCTTAAAACTAAGCTGGCCGACTCAGATATTGAAGCGACAGTGGAGGGTAGAGAAAAGCATCTTTATAGTGTTTATAAGAAGATGATGAATAAAGGCCTGAAACTATCGCAAGTAGGTGATATTTATGGTTTTCGGGTATTGGTGAAAGATCTGCCAACTTGCTACTTAACCTTGGGTAGTTTGCATAGTTTATATAAGCCAATTCCAGGTAAGTTTAAAGATTACATTGCTATTTCTAAAGTGAATGGCTACCAGTCATTACACACAACTTTATTTGGTCCTTTTGGCACACCAATTGAGGTACAAATTCGCAGCCTAGCGATGCATGATATTGCGCAGGCTGGTGTTGCAGCACATTGGCTCTATAAAACAACCGATGCGAACCTGACGCAGTTGCAACAGCAAACCCATCAATGGTTGCAACGCCTAGTAGAAATTCAAACCGAAAGCGATGATAGTCACGAGTTTTTAGAGCATTTTAAAGTCGATTTATTTCCAGATGAAGTGTATGTGTTTACGCCAAAAGGTAATATTTTGGCCTTACCTAAGGGTTCGACGGCAGTTGATTTTGCTTATGCGGTGCATACCGATGTCGGTAATTGTTGCGTTGCGGTGAAGATTAATCATGAGTTGGCGCCGTTGCGAACAGAAATGCACAATGGCGACCATGTTGAAATTATTACCTCTGCATTAGCCAAACCGAATCCAGCGTGGCTGAATTATGTAGTGACGGGTAAAGCACGTTCACATTTACGGCATTATTTAAAATCAATCAAAGTGACTGAGTCTACCCACTTAGGAGAGCGGATGTTGAATACGGCGCTGAGAGCACTCCATGTAGAACCTGCGCAGATTAAAGTCAAACAGTGGAATAAAGTCATGCGTGACTACGGCGCGCGAGATAAAGCGGAAATATTGGCGGATATTGGTTTAGGCAAACGCATCAGCTTGATGGTTGCCCATCAGTTATTAGCCAGCGACGATGAGCACACGCAACCGAATACGCATAAATCATTTGATAAAATCACCATTCGCGGGTCTGAGGGCATGGCAGTGCAGTTTGCTCAATGTTGCAGACCGATTCCAGGCGACCCTATTTTAGGCTTTATCAACAAAGATAAAGGCTTGGTCATTCATACCCATGATTGCAATGCGATTAGTAAGTTTAAATTAGATCCTGACAAATGGTTGGATGTTGAGTGGGACGCTGATGATAAACGCTTGTTTAGAGTTGATTTACGTGTGGTGGTGGTCAATGAGCGAGGTATGTTGGCAAAACTAGCTGCGGGTATTTCAGATGCAGGATCGAATATTGATAATGTGAGCGCGGAAGAACCAGATGGCAGTCAATATAGTACGATTAACTTTACCGTGCAGGTGCATAATCGTGTGCATCTTGCGGAGCTAATACGTAACCTACGTAAGATACCTGAAGTGGTGCGTATTAATCGCTTAAAAGGCAAATATAGAGAACAAAAAGTTTAATATAGTTAAATTTAATATGGTTGAATTTAAGATGGTTAATTTAATACAGTGCAATTTAATAGAGTGAAATAGAGGATTGGTATAAGCATTATGGCAGACAAGAAAATTATTCAAACAACACAAGCGCCAGCCGCGATTGGTACTTACTCACAAGCGGTGCAAGTCGGAAAAACTGTTTATTTATCAGGCCAAATTGGCTTGGACCCAGCGCGTATGGAGTTAGTCGATGGCATCGAAGCGCAAGTGAGACGTGTGTTCAATAATTTAAAAGCCGTGACTGAAGCCGCTGGCGGATCGATGGCGGATATCGTGAAGTTGAATGTGTTCTTAATTGATCTAAACAACTTTGCGTTAGTGAATACCATCATGGCAGAATACTTTGCTGAGCCTTATCCTGCGCGGGCTGCCGTTGGCGTTGCATCATTGCCAAAAGGTGCTTTGGTTGAAGCTGATGCAGTGATGGAGTTGAGTTAAGCTTATTTTATTCAGTCAGCGCGATTCATGCAACTGTCAGAAATCAAGTCATTTTCTAAGCCGTTGATTGCTAATCTTGCTAAGTTAGGCGTGCTTAATCAGCAGGATTTACTCTTGCATTTACCACTGCGTTATATTGATGAAACACGCATTGTTTCTATCCGTGACTTGCGCTTGGGAGAGTCAGCGCAAGTGCAAGGTGAAATTGTGCATGCGGAAGTGACTTATAAACCAAGAAAAGCATTGATTGCTAGGCTTGAAGATGCCAGCGGGCAACTCACTTTGCGTTTTCTACATTTTTACCCAAGTCAAATTAATGCGTTAAAAGTGGGTAACCAATTGCGCGTTTATGGCGAAGTGCGCCATGGTTTTTTTGGCTATGAGATGGTGCATCCGCAGTGCAAAGTGGCGCGTGAATTATCCACCGTTAATGAACAGCTCACGCCCATTTATCCAACGACAGCTGGTCTTACTCAGCCAGCGATTCGCAAAGCGATTCAATCGGTAATGGGCAATGTCGCGTTATTAGTTGAAACGCTACCAGCTTTGGCTTACGAAGCGTTAAATTTACCGAGTTTTGCTGCGAGCATTCAAGCATTGCATTACCCTCAGCCCGATGCAGATTTAACTGCATTAGAACAACAAGCGACGCCAGAATGGCGCAGGTTGGCTTATGACGAGTTGTTGGCACAACAACTTTCTATGCGTAAGCATTATGCCAAAAGACGCAGCATTGATGCGCCAGCAATGGCAACATCACACACGTTGGTGGTGCAACTTTTACAAGATTTACCGTTTGCTTTAACGTTAGCGCAACAAAAAGTCATTAAAGAGATTAGCTATGATTTAACCCAGCCGCACCCGATGCAGCGTTTGTTGCAAGGTGATGTTGGTAGCGGTAAAACCATCGTCGCATGTATTGCGGCGTTGCAAGCGATTGAGCATGGTTGGCAAGTCGCATTAATGGCACCAACTGAAATATTGGCCGAACAGCATTATAAAAAATTCGCCATGTGGTTGGCGCCACTCAATATCAACATCGCTTGGTTAACGGGCAGTCAGTATAAAAAAGACAGAGAAACGGCGCAGCAAGCGATTGCGAGTGGTCAAGCGCAGCTTGCTGTTGGCACCCATGCTTTGTTTCAGGATGCCGTACAATTTAATAAACTAGGTCTAGCCATTATTGATGAGCAACATCGTTTTGGGGTGCAGCAACGCTTAGCTTTACGTAAAAAAGGACAGCCTGAGCCCCATCAATTGATGATGACCGCTACGCCGATTCCGCGCACACTTTCCATGAGTTATTACGCTGATTTAGACGTGTCAGTGATTGATGAATTGCCGCCAGGACGTACGCCTATCGTGACAAAATTGGTTTCTGACCAACGGCGCGATGAGGTGTTGCAACGGGTGCGCGAGGCTTGCCAAACGGGTAGTCAGGCTTATTGGGTTTGCCCTTTGATAGAAGAGTCAGAGGCATTGCAGTTGCAAACTGCAACCGAAACGTTTGAGAATCTAAAGCAAAATTTTTCGGATTTGAGTGTTGGTTTGGTACACGGTCGGATGAAGTCTGCAGAAAAACAAGCGGTGATGCAGGCGTTTATTGATGGCGAAACGCAACTATTGGTAGCGACTACTGTAATCGAAGTTGGCGTTGATGTGCCGAATGCTAGCTTAATGATTATTGAGCATGCAGAACGCATGGGTTTAAGTCAATTACATCAACTGCGGGGACGTGTAGGGCGCGGAGCGGCAAAAAGTACGTGTATTTTGCTGTATCAAAATAAACTATCAGAAATGGCAAGAGCACGGCTTAAAGTGATTTATGAAAATACCGATGGCTTTGCTATTTCACAAGCCGATTTACATTTACGCGGACCTGGCGAATATTTAGGAACGCGGCAAAGCGGTGTGCCGATGTTAAAAATTGCTGATTTAACGCGAGATGAAGATTTATTGTTGCAAGCGAAAAGCGTATCTGATGCACTGTTAAGAAAATATCCAGAGGCGGTTGACCAACATTTGCAGCGTTGGATGCGTCATGGGGTTGACTTGGTCAAAGTCTAGCGAGTAATAACACGCCTTCTCACTAACATGAGCGTAATGAGCAATAAGCATGCTGCAGCAATGACTGCAGGAAATAAGACCGTTGTTAGTGAATAATACTCTAGTGCAAATAGTACGAGGATATTGCGAGCAAAGAATAATGCAACAAACGAAATGGGCTCAGAATAAGGAGCGTGATAGACTTTTCTTACTGTCGGAGCAAAGCCAAGCATATCAACGATTGTTAAAATCACTACTGCCCATAAAGGATCAGACATCCAATACCAAATGGGCAATGCAGACAATGCAATGGTAAAAAATAGCCAATCTTTTTTTGTAATCGTAATGTCACTGCGTTTTAGATAAGCTAGCCATGCAATAAAAATAGTGATGACGCCTGAAACGCCGATAGGCCAAGCGCCGATGCCTGCATGCCCTTCAAGTTGTGCAAGAAAAACGACAAAAGTCGTTGAGCCCCAAATAATCCAAGAAAAAACATGTGGCTTTGTTACCCCTTTTAAAATACCAATGATGTAAGGGATAAATGCAATCAACGTAAGCGCAATGGCTATGATACTCAGTATGGTTTTATCAATCATCAGGTTGGTTTTAAATGGATATTTATTTGAATGTAGCATAATTGTTCATCAGATGGTTTTTCGGTTAGGGTGAACTTGTTTATGCGATAATTTGCCTTGTGAGAATCTATCCGCATAACAGTAAATTACGCGCCAATTGGTTAATCAAACCATTTTCAGTATTGTCTTATCGGCATTGGCTGGTTAATGAAACTTCTTTAACTGCACGTTTACAGCAGCGTTATGCAGATTTTCGCGTGCAACCTTTGTCGCAGCAAGCTGCCAAGCCAACTAAAGATGAAGCGGCTTTGTTAAAACTTAAGTTGTCGGCAAACGTCAATGTTCGACAAGTATTGTTGATTGGGAAAGGTCGCCCAGTAGTGTACGCGCACAGTGTTTTGCCGTATGCGAGTTTACGTGGTGAATGGGCAAAATTAGGACGGCTAGGCAATCAGCCATTGGGCGCTACTTTATTTAGTAATCCGCGCGTAAAGCGGACACCATTAACTTATAAAAAGCTTTCTAGGAATCATGATTTGTATCATAAAGCAGTGCAGCACTTGGATAATCGACCACCCTATTTGTGGGCTAGACGCTCTATATTCAGTTTAAAGTGCGCTAAAATTTTGGTTACGGAAGTTTTTTTACCTGATATTCAACATGACTAAAGACACGCTAATCGACAAACTAAATGCTTATGAACGCCTCATGCGCTTGGATAAGCCTGTGGGTATTTTGTTGCTGTTATGGCCAACGCTGTGGGGTTTGTTATTAGCAGGGCAAGGCCATCCTAATTGGCAGGTTGTCTTAATCTTTGTGACTGGCGTGATACTGATGCGCAGTGCTGGTTGTGTGATGAATGATATTGCCGACCGTCACTATGATGGTCATGTGGAACGTACACAAAATCGACCGTTAGTGACTGGGGAAGTTAGCGTCAAAGAAGCAATATTACTAGCGGCTGGGTTAAGTTTGGCGGCTTTTAGTTTGGTTTGTTTTTTAAATAGGCTGACAATATTGCTATCAATAGCAGCCTTGTTTTTGGCTGCAACTTATCCATTAACCAAGCGATTTCTAGCGATTCCACAAGCTTATTTAGGCATTGCTTTTGGATTCAGCATCCCCATGGCTTTCACCGCACTGACTAATCAAATTCCGCCGCTAGCTTGGTGGCTGTTGTTAGCTAACACGTTTTGGGCCATTGCCTACGATACTGAATATGCCATGGTTGACCGAGATGATGATGTGAAAATCGGCATACAATCATCAGCGTTACTTTTTGGCTGTTATGATGTGTTGGCGATTATGGCGTGTTACGCAGCGATGGTCGCTATCTTCATTTATGTAGGCAAAATAATGGCGTTTGGTTCTTATTATTTTGTGGGCATTTTAGCTGTGTTAGGGCTTATTGTTTGGCAGTATCAGATGATAAAAACACGGCAAAAAAAGCGTTGTTTTACCGCTTTCCTTGCCAACAATTGGATAGGGTTGGCATTGTTTTTGAGTATTGTTTTAGCATACTTTATGCCGTAAGTTGTTGATTATAATATCAACGATTATTTGTCAGCTAAGGTAAACTCAAAGCTGGTTTCTTTGTCTTCTGCCTGATTCTGTTTTAAAGTAAGTTTCTCTGCTTCAGCCATTGCTTCTAATCTTTCCGTTTTTATTTGTTCTAATAGCGCTTCTTTTTCTTGAATCTCGGCCAATTTTTTACTATCTAGCGGCGGGAGATCAGTGGGGTTGACGTTGTCTTGGGTGATTGCCTTCAACAGTGTTAACTCTTCAATTAAATTTTTAGGCAATCCTGCACGAGGGGTTAGCCGGTTGTTGTAAATTAAATCATCTAGATAGATAAGTGCGCTAGGCGTGTTCCATACTTGCATCAGGCCTTGCGCCAAACGTGGGAAGTCCTCTAATGACTCAATGCCATCTGTTACTGGTTGAGAAAACTCAGGGATTTTAATGTTGTAATATAGTTTGCAGTCGGTTGCTGTTTGTTCGTATAAATCGGTTAATTTCTCTTTTTCAAGTAAATCTAATAAGAATAACCAGATGGTGACGGATTGTTTTGGGTGATCGATTAAGTAATTCTGTAACAACTGAATTGCCAAGTTTGCACGGCCATGAAATAAAAATACATCGGCATGGTCGAGCACAGAAAATGTTTGATCATCCTCAATCACAATTGGCTGCTCTTCTTCATCGTCTATCGATTTGAATGCGCTGGCAATAGGTGCAGGTGGCAACGTGTCGTCCGCATCTTCTTCTATGACTTCTGCTTTATTATCCTCTTTTAGACGACTTTCTTTTTTGACAATCTCAACTGGTTCGACTTCTTGGGCATCAGCTTCTGCATTGGCACTTAACCAAAGCGCTTCAGCATAGTCAGCTTGTTTTTCAATCTGACGGCGGCGTAACCAAGCAAAGATAAAATAAGTGAGTATCAGCAATAATATTGCGCCAATAAACAGTAATAGGTTGGTCAGTGTATTTTGTTTAGATTTCGTTTGTGCTAATTCTGTCGTTTTTAAGGTATTGTCTGACGATAGTTTTAGATTTTTCTTTTGTAATTGGTCGATTTGATTTTGCAAATGCGAGATACGATTATTAACAACCGTCATTTCATCCGCTAACAGAACGTCCTCAGCTGTGGCAGGCACATAAGGGCCATAGGCGTTAGGTGTGAGGTTGAGTTGCTTATCTAAGCGTAGCCCTGCATTTAAAGCAGGATTGTCGCTCCCGCCTGAGATAGATAGTCTCGGCTCACCACTTGAAGAATTGTCGGCACTATTATTGGTGATATTGCTAGGATTTGCATCAGTCGTTTGAGCACTATTGAAGGCTTTTTGATTGCTCGCCTGCTCATTATTTCGATTTGCTGGAGGCGTTTGGCGCTTAGCGTTTTTCTTTTTAACTACCTTTTTGGGAGAAGTGCTTGGTTTTTCGATAACCGACTGGTTAGCTGATGAGTTGATTGTACTTGTTGGATTGTCGCTCACTCGCTGTTCGGCGGGCAATGTTGCAATAGCAGTGTTGTTTGGTGTTAAGCTGCCATAGCTGAATGGCGGGTCTAGCAATAAAACATATTGCCGTTCGACAGAGCTGTCGCAACCAGCAATTAACGATAAGTTAACGATAGGCTCATTAACAATATTATTGCTTGTTAGCATCAGCTTGGCGTTATCCCCACTGACAGGGCCTAGCATAAAGGTAACTTGTTGCAACCCACTGTCAGGCGCCAGTTTGATGCAATTTTCACCCTTTAAATCGCGTGCACCTAGCACGGTAACGCTCGCTTTAAAAGGCTCGCCAAGTTGTGAGTATACCTCTATATCACTTAGACCAAGCGCAAAAAGCGTGTGGGAAAAACCAAAGACAATTAAGCTAAGCGTGACTTTTGCTAGGTACCTAAGATGACGGCCACAATACATATTGAAGATTCCATATATTCTTTTACACAATGTTTTTTATTATTAATTATTTAATTGATGATAGCGCGTACAGATACACATGGTTTTACATTAAGTAAGCTTTATAAGCAAGAGATGGCGTTGATTTATTCAATATTACATACTATAAATAACATGAAAAATACGGTAAAATAGCAAACCGTAGTGGCACATTCATCAATGATAGTTGAATTTATTTAATTTAGCCCTAAATTTGTTTGACGAGTGTCTATCAAAAGCATATAATCCGCCCTCTTGATTTTAATTAGCTATATATTGGTAGTAATATGATGAAAACGTTTTCAGCAAAAACACATGAAGTAAAGCGTGATTGGTTCGTTATTGATGCGACTGATCTTGTTTTGGGTCGTTTAGCCAGTGCTTGTGCACATCGTTTACGTGGTAAACACAAAACGATTTACACCCCTCACGTTGACACAGGTGATTACATTGTTGTGATTAATGCTGATAAATTACGTGTGACAGGTGCTAAAGCAACTGATAAAGAATACCACACGCATTCAGGCTATCCTGGTGGAATTTCAACAACAACATTTAGCAAAATGCAAGATCGCTTTCCTGGACGTGCTTTAGAAAAAGCGGTTAAAGGCATGTTGCCAAAAGGTCCTTTGGGCTATGCGATGATTAAAAAATTAAAAGTTTATGCTGGTGATCAGCATGACCATGCTGCACAACAACCGCAAGCATTGACTATCTAAGGTAAAAGAAGATGATTGGTAAATATAACTACGGTACAGGACGTCGCAAAAGCTCAGTAGCGCGCGTTTTCTTGAAAGCAGGTAAAGGCAATATCATTATTAATGACAAGCCAGTTGATGAGTATTTCTCACGTGAAACATCACGTATGATTTTGCGTCAGCCATTAGCGCTAACCGCTAATATGGAAAGCTTTGATATTAAAGTGAACGTTTTTGGTGGTGGTGAGTCTGGACAAGCAGGCGCTGTTCGTCATGGCATTACCCGTGCTTTGATTGATTTTGATGCGGCTCTAAAGCCTGACTTATCAAAAGCAGGTTATGTAACACGTGATGCACGTGAAGTTGAGCGTAAAAAAGTTGGCTTCCGTAAAGCGCGTCGTCGTAAGCAGTTCTCTAAACGCTAGAACAATATTCCTAACTTTGGAATATGCTTATAGAAAAAGGTCGCTAGCGCGACCTTTTTTCGTTTCAGGTATACTCACCACTTAGTATACTATTCGACCTTAGGATATTATTAGGCTATGTTTAAGTAGGCTGTATTAAATAAAGAATTGGAAAAAACTTGGCAGATAAAAATTTAAAAATTGGTATTGTAGGCGGCACTGGTTATACAGGTGTTGAGTTACTACGTTTACTTGCTAACCATCCTAATGCAGAGGTTGTTGCGGTGACGTCACGTGGTGATGCAGGCATGCCTGTAGCCGAAATGTTCCCAAGTTTGCGTGGTTATATTGATGTTGCATTTAGTGATCCAGAAAGTGCTAATTTAGCGGCTTGTGATGTTGTATTTTTTGCAACACCGCACGGTGTAGCAATGAGTCAAACACCAGCGTTATTGGCTGCAGGCACTAAAGTGATTGATTTGGCGGCAGACTTTAGATTGCAAGATACCGTTGCATTTGAGCATTGGTACAACATGCCGCATAGTTGTCCTGATGTGTTGAAAGAGGCTGTGTACGGGATTCCAGAGTTGAATAGAGCACAAATTAAAGTGGCAAACGTCATTGCTAATCCAGGATGCTATCCAACAACAGTGCTGCTGGGTTTGGCGCCGTTACTTGAGAAAAAGCTCATTGATTTTTCTGCGCCGATTTTGGCTGATTCAAAATCAGGTGTTTCAGGCGCTGGTAGAAAGGCGTCAGTGGGAACGCTATTTGCAGAGGCGAGTGATAATATGAAAGCCTATGGACTTGCAGGTCATCGGCATCATCCTGAAATTGATGCACAACTTAAACAATTGGCTGGAAATGATTTACAATTCATTTTCGTTCCACATTTGATTCCGATGATTCGGGGTATGCTTTCTACCATTTATATTAAATTAACAGAGCGTGCTAAACAGTTGGATTTGCAAGCATTGTACGAACAGCGCTACGCTAACGAATACTTTGTTGATGTCTTGCCGCAAGGTGGGCTGCCTGAAACAAGATCGGTTCGAGGCTCTAATCATTTGCGGATTGCGCTGCAAGCACAAGCAAGTGGCTACTTAACGGTTGTTGTTGTGCAAGATAATTTGGTAAAGGGAGCGGCAGGACAAGCGGTACAAAACATGAATGTTATGTTTGGACTAGAAGAAAAAGCTGGTCTAGATGTTGTGCCATTAATGCCTTAATTGCGTGTATGAGAAAATTTAAACGTCGAGTACGTAATCATTATGGCTATACTGCTAGGCGCGTAGCAGTTAGAGCCGATAGACCTTGGTATTACTGGGTGCTTGCAGGCTTGTTGTGCGCGGCGCTGGGTTTTAGTTTGGCATATTTAATGATGCGTAATACGGATTATGAAACAATTACGCAGCAATTAGAAGAGATGAAGCATAAGAATAAAATGCTTGAATTTAAGCTAATTGAAGCGCAGCGTGAGTTGCAGATTGAATTATCAACCAATAGTAATCTTGCAAAAGATCTTGCTACAGTTCAAGATGAGAACCTCAAGGCGAAAGAAGATTTATTATTTTACAAAAATATGACGGGTAAATAATTTTAGTATTCCATTTGCCTCATTTTAAGATAAGGTAGAAAGTTGAAATGTTTTTTAAAAAAGTAAATAAAATCGATAGCCGAATTGATACCCTAGTTGGCACCGATACGGTGGTTACAGGTGATATTGTGTTTAGTGGTGGGTTACGGATTGACGGTACTATTCGCGGTGATGTGCGTGAACAAGCAGGCACACAAGGTACGATTGTTATTGGTGAAAATGGGCGCGTTGAAGGCGCTGTTAGTGCGACAAAAATTGTGTTGATTGGGTCTGTTATTGGTCCAGTTAAAGCAAGCCAGTTTATTGAGTTGCAATCTAAAGCACGGATTAAGGGTGATTTACATTACAAATCATTAGAAATGCACATGGGATCTGTGATTGATGGAAAGCTTGTGCATAACGAAGAAAATGAAACTGATGAGCCAGTCTAAGGTCTTATTAGACAGAGTGAATGAATTGAAGGAGTCGAAATGAATACAGCAACGGATTTAGCAGAATTAGAAATGCCAGCACCATTGGTGTTTACGGATAACGCGGCAAAAAAAGTAAAAGAGTTGATTGAAGAAGAAGGTACGCCAGATTTAAAACTGCGTGTATTTGTGAGTGGTGGCGGTTGTTCTGGTTTTCAATATGGATTTACTTTTGAAGAAGAAGTAAATGAGGATGATACGCAAGTTGAAAAAGACACTGTCACTTTATTAATTGACCCGATGAGTTTGCAATATCTCATGGGTGCAGAGATTGATTATCAAGATAATTTACAGGGATCTCAGTTCGTGATTCGCAATCCGCAAGCGACGACTACCTGCGGTTGTGGTTCGTCATTCTCAGTATAGTGTGAATCAGTTTTAGCGATTCACAGCATAATCAAATTGTTATATCCTAATAACTGCATTCAGTCTGGATGCAGTTTTTTCTTTATACGTCACTTATTTGAAAGCAAACTTCACCATTATGAGTATTCAGCATCCTGCTAAGCACGGCCAGAATCAAGAAGGTGTCATTTATGCACCGTGGGAAAGAAGATTTATTAGAGTATTGACCCCATTTGATGAGTTTGTCCACGGACAAACAACCAGCGGATTGTTACTCATGGCAAGTGCCGTGATTGCACTATTGTTAGCAAACAGTTCTTTATCAGAATTTTATGCCCATGTGACGCATGCCCTCGTTGGTTTAAATATTGGAGAGTGGAAGCTAGAAATGAGTTTGCATCATTGGGTCAATGATGCTTTGATGGCAGTCTTCTTCTTTTTGGTAGGGATGGAGTTAAAACGTGAGATTTTGGTCGGAGAGCTATCCGACTTGCGTAAAGCTGCCTTGCCAATCGTTGCTGCGATTGGTGGCATGTTAGTGCCCGCAGCATTATTCTTTTTTATGAATCCGGAAGGTGATGCCAGCCGCGGTTGGGGTATTCCAATGGCAACAGATATTGCTTTTGCTGTTGGCGCATTGGTCTTATTAGGTAATAAAGTGCCTAAAACGTTAGTTACCTTTTTGGTGGCATTAGCCATTGTCGATGACTTAGGCGCCGTGCTCGTCATTGCGATATTTTATACAAAAGAGCTAATTCCAATGTGGCTAGGTGTGGCAGCATTGATTGTTGCCCTTTTAGTCTTTTTCAATTTTATTGGTATTCGTCGCGCAATCCCTTACTTTCTAGTGGCTGTTCTCCTCTGGTATGCTTTATTACAATCTGGCGTACATGCAACAATCGCAGGGGTATTGGGTGCATTCTCGGTGCCAGCCAGACCAAAATATGATCCCAGTTTATTTGTATCCAGATTAAGAGAGCTAGTAGAGCGCTTTAAAGAAGGATTAGACTCAGGTAAAAACATCATGACTAATCACCAGTTGCAAGCGGTTGCACAGTCATTAGAGACCGATGTCAATTATGTGCAAACGCCTTTGCAAAGTTTAGAGCATCATTGGCATGTGCCTGTCGCATTTTTTGTTATCCCTGTTTTTGCATTATTCAATGCAGGCGTTCCACTACAGTTTGACTCTTGGAGTGCGGTATTGAACAACCCGGTTGTATTAGGGGTGACCTTAGGTTTAGTGGTCGGAAAGTTTGTCGGTATCGTCGGGGCGAGTTGGATTTTCTTAAAGCTAGGCTTGTCGCAACTGCCAACAGGAGTGAGATTTACTCAATTGGCTGGGGTAGCACTATTGGCAGGAATAGGTTTTACCATGTCAATTTTCGTTGCTGAGCTGGCTTATGCGACACATCCTGACTATCTCGTGATGGCAAAAGTTGGTATTTTATCTGCCTCAGTGCTTGCGGGTGTAATGGGTTATGTTTGGTTATGGCTAGTTGCCGATAAGAGCTAGATTGCTTTCAGCAGAATATTGAGCATGGAAAATAATAGAAATTTTTTAGCAAACCAGTACGCACTGAATCTGCACTGAAAAATTTCTATTTTAGAACGACAATCTTACTATTTACGTTGATCTATTGGCGTAAAGTCACGTTTGGCTTCACCTGTATAGAGTTGTCTTGGGCGCCCAATTTTATTTGAGGTGTCTGTGTGCATCTCATTCCATTGCGCTATCCAACCAGCGGTACGCGCTAGTGCAAAAATAGCGGTGAACATTGAGTTTGGAATGCCCATCGCGCGCATAACAATACCGCTATAGAAATCGACATTAGGGTAGAGTTTACGTTTAACAAAATACTCATCTTCTACGGCGATTTTCTCTAATGCCATCGCCAATTTAAACATTGGATCATTGTGTAAACCTAGCTCATTAAGCACTTCATGACAGGTTTCACGCATGATTGCCGCCCGTGGATCCATGTTGCGGTAGACACGGTGACCAAATCCCATGAGACGGAAGCTATCATTTTTATCTTTAGCACGTTCAATGAACTCATCGATGCGACTTACATCACCAATTTCATCTAACATTTTTAATGTCGCTTCGTTAGCGCCACCATGCGCAGGCCCCCAGAGTGAAGCAATGCCAGCGGCAATACAAGCAAATGGATTCGCACCACTTGAACCAACTAAACGTACGGTTGAAGTTGATGCATTTTGTTCATGATCGGCATGCAAAATAAGAATGCGTTCAAATGCCTTGGCCATGATTGGGTTAACCACGTATTCTTCACATGGCGTTGCAAACATCATATATAAAAAGTTTTCGGCAAAGCTCAGCTTATTTTGCGGATACATAAAAGGCTGGCCTGATGTGTATTTATAGCTCCAAGCGGCAATTGTTGGCGCTTTTGCCAGCAAGCGAATAGCCGCGACTTGACGTGATTTTGGATCGGTAATATCGGTATGCTCTGGATAAAAAGCCGCCATAGCGCCAACAACAGAAACCATGACTGCCATTGGATGGGCATCACGGCGAAAGCCTCTAAACACATTGTTCATTTGATCATGCAACATCGTATGTCGCTCGATGGTCGTTCTAAACGTTTTATTTTCTTCTGCATTCGGCAATTCGCCATTAATCAATAGATGCGCAACTTCTAAAAAATCACAATTTTCTGCAAGCTGTTCAATAGGGTAACCGCGATGGTAGAGCAAGCCCTTTTCGCCATTAATAAAAGTGATATTCGAATTGCAAGAAGCCGTCGATAAAAATCCAGGATCATAAGTATAAATATCATGCGTGCCCAGCGTTCTAATATCAATGACATCGTTACCTAAGCTACCAGATAAAATAGGTAGCTCAACGGGCGCTTTGTCATTATCAAAAGTAATTGTTGCTGTCGTTGGTTTTGTTGACATGGATGCTCTTCAATTGATAGATAGATAAGAATATTATACGCAACACATTTAAAAAGTTGAGCAAAAAATTGTAAGTAAACTGTGTTAATTTGGGTAAATCGCACCTAACACACGCAAACCAGCAGCGCCTGTGGCCGCAGGTAAATTACTCGGCATAGCACTGAGCGTTTGCTTTGCCAACCAGGCAAAGGCAGCAGCCTCTACCCAATCTACATTGACGCCCAATGCATCGGTTGTAGATAAGGGAATTTGCAACGACGATTGTAATGTTTCTTTGAGTAATTGATTATGTGTGCCACCACCACATAAATAAAGTTCATCAACATTGGCGCAATGTTGCGCAATAGCTTGGCAAATGGTATGGCTGGTTAGCTCGACTAAGGTGCGTGCGACATCTTCAGGCTTGTATGCTGTTTTGGTTAGGTGGTTCATCAACCAAGTTGCATTGAATAAATCTCGTCCAGTGCTTTTCGGTGGCGGCAATGCGAAATACGGGTCTGATAACATGCTTTCTAATAATGCTTGCTGCGTGTTGCCGCTAGCCGCCCAAGTGCCATCTGCATCATAATCTTGCCCTAGGTGTAATTTCACCCAGTGATCGAGCAACATATTGCCAGGGCCAGAATCAAAGCCGATTGTTTCACCAGTTTTGGCTACGTAGCTAATATTGGCAATGCCGCCGATATTAATAATGGCACGGTTTTTATTCGAGCTAGAAAATACAGCACGATGGAAGGCGGGCACCAGCGGGGCGCCTTGACCACCCGCTGCGATGTCACGACTGCGAAAATCGCCTACGACAGTGAGATTGGTTAATTCGGCTAGCAAGGCATTGTTACCTAGCTGTATCGTGTAACCCATCTCATCGCCCAATCTTGGTTGATGTCGAATCGTTTGCCCATGACAGCCAACGGCAGCCACTTCATTGAGGTTGACCTTGTTTTTTGCAAGCAAAGCATTCACTGCTTCTGCATATAGGCGGGCTAGTTCATTTGCCATTAATGCTGACTTTTCTAGCTCATTTTCGCTAGAAAAATGTAAGGATAATAGGGATTGTTTAATTGCTACTGGGTAGGCCTGAAAGTGAGTTGCTATCACTTTGCAAGTGTCATGGCTAATTTCAGTGAGTGCTACATCAATTCCATCTAAACTGCTACCAGACATGACGCCAATAAAGAGTAGCGCGTTTGGCATATCTATTTGCTAGCAATGAGGTTACTGCGATTTAACATCTCAATTTTTGCCATATATTGTGAAGCATTTGCTTTAAACTCTTGTTTATATTTAGCTTCAAGCGGAACACCTTTTGGCAACTTTACTGTCATCGGGTCATGATGAACGCCATTGAGCAAAAATTCATAATGTAAATGTGGACCCGTTGCTAGGCCAGACATGCCGACATAACCAATAATGTCACCTTGTTCAATTTTCTTACCTTGACGTAATCCTTTAGCAAAACCAGATAAATGTCCATATATTGTTTGAATGCCGTTGGGATGCTGCAAGATAATGACATTGCCGTAGCCACCTTTTTTACCTTTGAATTTCACCACAGCGTCGCCAGATGCTTTAATACGCGTGCCCGAGCGAGCGGCTAAATCAACACCTTTATGTGCCCTAACCCGATGCAGTACAGGGTGAAAACGCCCTCGGCTAAATGATGAACTCACGCGGGTGAACTCAAGCGGAGAACGTAAGAAGGACTTATGTAAACTTTTGCCTTCTGGCGTGTAATAAGCATATTTGCTATTTGCTTTGCCAAAATGAATTGCACGGTATGTTTTGCCACGATTAACAATTTCTACGGCTAAAATATCACCAGTTCGCATCAGCTCACCATGGTTATAGAACCCTTCGTAAACCACATTTATCGTGTCGCCAGGTCGAAGATCTCCGTTAAAATCAATCTCACTAGAAAAAATATCCGCAATCTTTAATGCAATTTGATCAGGAATGTCTGCTGCATCAGTTGCGCCGAATAATGAGCTTTTGATGGTTGCTGATTTTAAAAGCTCAAGTTTAATAAATGGCGTCTTCTCTTTATTGACTTGGTACCCATCATCGGTCAATTTAGCAGTTAATCGTTCATCCTCAGGTAGTTGGTACTCTAAATAAAGTAGCTTTCCTTCCGCATTAACTTTGCTGCCTATACTCCTGCCAGGGACCAGTTTGGTATTTAATTCGGTTGTTTCTGGCGTATACATAAAAAACTTTAGCGCGTCTTTATCTTGTATATCCATGCGGTTAAAAATGACATCGAGGGTGTCATTGCGGCGCACTTGATCTGTGTGCCAAAAAGTCTCATTAGAATTGTGTTGCTGTATGACTGGCGGTAAACGAATGTCATCAATGGTTATTCTGACTGGTAAGTAACCTGCCTCACTATCAGGTGCCGCACTCAGTGTGGCAATTAAAATCATAATCGGTAACAAGAAGGCGACAAATATCCAATGTAATCTTATCTTGCGCGCAGCCAATAATTTGTTTTGCGTTAGAATAGAGTGTTTGGCAAATTGGTTTTTTTCAGACATATTTTAACTAAAGACCATAAGTGCTTGAATAAAGAGTGTATCTTAGCAGAAAATTACACGCATGAAAAAGTAACATAGCAATTAAAAGACATTCTTTTTAAAAATATTGGAAATATAGTGAACACGGATATCGAACAATCATTAGCGATCATTAAGCGCGGCGCAGATGAACTCTTAATAGAAGCAGAACTGATAGAAAAGTTCAAAAAAGAGCAGCCGTTGAGGATTAAGGCGGGTTTTGACC
>Ga0209231_1000479_pt1 | contig 22098 bp, 24 predicted proteins | sample Deesub45470m_DNA_FD_188086 | JGI IMG/M metagenome (GOLD analysis project Ga0209231, IMG submission 188086) | Deep subsurface microbial communities from North Pacific Ocean - 450_OLKR46/470m Metagenome (SPAdes) (version 2) | ecosystem: Environmental > Terrestrial > Deep subsurface > Unclassified ... | reverse complement strand
GACCATCTCTCTGGCCATGACCGCCGCCGAGACCGGCCACCTGGTCTTCGGCACCCTGCACACCAACTCGGCCGCCAAAACCATCGACCGCATCATCGACGCTTTTCCTAAAGATTCGCAGGAGCAGATTCGGACCATGCTCGGTGAAAGCTTGCGCGGCGTCATCTGCCAGCAGCTGATGAAAACCGCTGATGGTAAGGGGCGCGTCGCCGCTCTGGAGATTCTCATCGGCAACGCAGCCATCAGCAACCTGATCCGCGAAGGGAAAACCTTCCAGATTCCATCGATCATGCAGACCGCCAAAGGCGATGGCATGCAGTTGATGGATCAGCATATCCTCGATCAGCTCAAGTCCAAGATCATTAACGTCGATGAGGCTTACCGTTGCTGCAACGACAAAAAGGCTTTTGAGCAGTTTCTGCCGAAAAAAGAGCCGGGGGCCGGGCCGGGACCGGGCTGATCTAGACTTGTGCTTCAAACGCGAAACGGCCCGCAATGCATTCAAGCATTACGGGCCGTTTGTTGTTTACGAGTTGGTTGAGTTTTGTGGCCCAAGTTAAGCAACAAAAACAAAGGAAGATCGGCGGGTCTCGCCCCGTCAGGCGACTTACTTTTTGTCCATGCGGCCACAAAAAGTAAGCAAAAAGGGCCTTTCACCTGCGGTGGGCATTTCGGTCTCGATCTGACGTGGTTTTCAGTCAGCGGTACTTGTATTTGCCCGGGCTGAGCCCTCCTGATGTGAAACCTGTGGTCGTACGGGCGCCGCTGAATTCAGCAAATCAGCAACTATCAACACTCCGCAGAAACCCTCACAACAGGGGGCCGGCTTGCCCGCCGTAGCCTTGGCGAAGGCGGGTTATGAGATCAGATCATACTGTTTCATCTTCCGCCACAGCGTCGTCCGACTCAGTCCCAACTCTTCTGCCGCTGCCGCCTTTTTCCAGCGATGCCGATCGAGCGCCTGCACCAGCTGTTCGTGCTCGTTGGCACTGAACTGATCCCCTTCCGGATCGGGTTCACTCGCCACGGCCGCCTGCTGGATCGCCACCGGCAAAAAGCGCCGCTCGACCCGATCGGTGATGCTGGTGACGTAGGCGTGCTCGATGGCGTTCTCCAGCTCGCGCACGTTGCCGGGCCAATCGTAGTTGATCAACTGGGCCATGGCGCGGCTGGAGACTTCGCGAATCCGCTCGCCACGCGCATTAAACTTCTGGACGAAATACTCCACCAGAAGCGGAATATCCTCGCGTCGTTCACGCAATGGCGGCAAGTGCACCGGAACCACACAAAGCCGGTAAAAAAGGTCTTCGCGAAACTCGCCGCTGGCGATGAGCTTCTGCAGATCACGGTTGGTTGCGGCGATGACCCGGACATCGGTTTTCAGGGTCTGGATGCCACCGACCCGTTCAAACTCCCGCTCCTGCAACACCCGCAGCAGCTTGGCCTGCAGAGCCAGGGAGGTATCGCCAATTTCATCAAGAAAAATAGTGCCACCGTTGGCCAGCTCGAAACGCCCCGGTTTCGACTTGATCGCTCCGGTAAATGCCCCCTTTTCATGGCCGAACAGTTCGCTTTCGAGCAGGGTTTCCGCCAGCGAGGCGCAGTTGACCTTGACAAAAGGCCCACCTTTGCGCGCCGAGCGATAATGGATGGCGCGAGCCAGCAGTTCCTTGCCGGTACCACTTTCACCGGCGATCAGCACCGTTGTTTCTGTTGCAGAAACGGTTCTCACCCGATCGAAAATTTCCCCCATCACCTTGCTCTTGCCGACAAAGTCGGAGAAGGTGTATTCGTTATGCAGCTTTGCTTTCAGGTTCTCTACCTCACTGCGGTCACGAATGATGCCGACACAGCCGCAAATATCGCCGTTGACATCACGCAGCAGATCAGAAGAGAGAAAAGCCGGAATCCGACGGTTGTGCTTGTCGACAATAGCCGCCGAGCAGTTCTGTACCGGCTGGGCATTTTTCAGGGTCCATTTAAGCGGGCAGTCGGTATCGCAGACGTTGGTGCGAAAAATCTCGAAACATTTGCGACCGAGAACCTCCTCTTCGCTGTAACCGGTCATGCGCTCGGCACCGCGCGAGAAGCTGGTCAGGCACATGTCAAGGTCGATGCTATAGACGCCGTCGGCAATGGAGTTAACCAGGGTTTGCGACCGCTCGATTTCGGTCCGTAAACGAACCTGCTTCTGTTCGAGACGATCAGTCAGGGTGCGAACGATACTGGCATCGTGCATCATCTCAAGCACCGCAACCACCTGTCCCTCGGCATCCCGTAGCGGCGTCAGTTCGACACACAAACTGCTGCCGTCACAACTCTGCAAACATTCCAGATCGAGGGATTTTTTCCCCTGACCGCTGCGGACCACTTCATCAAAAGCACAGGAGGTCTCACAACGGGCAAAGCCGCTCACCGCTGCGCAACGCTGCCCGCAGACATCCTCTTCCGCAATACGAAACAGCTCCACAGCCGCCGGATTCACCGCCAGAATCTGCCGTTGCAGATCGAGCAGAAAGGCGGGCTCGGAAAGTTGATCAAACAGCCAGCGGTCGCCGGCAGACAGAGACGTCATCGTTGCACCTCCTGAAACATTTTGGTTTAAATATAGCATTTACTGAATATGCTTGCAACGATTTGTTTCAAAATCATAAACCAACACACAATTCACCATCTGCTTGGCTGTCGTAAAATCACCCATTGACTAAATCCGCTTATGCGGATACATTGACTGCATGAAAAAAACCGCCCAACTCTTCAAAGCCCTCTCCGACGAAACCCGCCTGCGCATCCTTGCTCTGCTCGGCGCCGGGGAGCTGTGTGTCTGCGACCTGATGGCGGTGCTGGAGTTGCCACAATCGACCGTCTCACGCCATCTCGCCACCCTGCGCAACGCCGGCCTGGTCGAGGATCGCCGCCAGGGGGTCTGGATGTACTACCGGCTGACGACGCCCGCCACCGATCTGCGCGATCTGGCGCAGGGGCTCCCCGCTCGCCTCGCCGCATTGGAGCGTGGTCAGCGCGATCAGGAGCTGCTGCGCAGCTATCTGGCGCAAAAGGTCACTCCGGCCTGCTGCTGATTTTTTTTGCTATTTAAATCCGTCCATGCGGATGTGCTGGTTTAGTCGCCAAGGAAGGTTTTATCTGTGTTTGTTATCTTTGAAAAAATAGCCGATCTGCTGGTGATCACCACGCTTGGCCTTGATCCCACGTCGCGCCTCGGCGGCGCCCTGCACTTTTTTATTTACGATACCTTGAAAATATTCGTCCTTCTGGCGGTGATCATCTTTGCCGTCGCCCTGCTGCGCTCCTTCTTTCCACCGGAGAAGACTAGGCGGATCCTTTCCCGCGAGCGTGAATACGTCGGTAACGGCGCTGCCGCTCTGCTCGGTGTCGCCACCCCGTTCTGTTCCTGTTCGGCGGTGCCGCTGTTCATCGGCTTTGTCGAGTCCGGTGTACCACTGGGGGTCACCTTCTCCTTTTTGATCAGTTCACCGATGGTCAACGAGGTGGCACTGATTCTGCTCTATGGCCTGTTCGGCTGGAAGATCGCGGCTCTTTATCTTGGCACCGGTCTGCTGGTCGCCTTTTTTGCCGGCATCGTCATCGGCAAGCTGAAACTGGAAGGGCTGGTCGAAGATTACGTCTGGCAAATCAAGGTCGGCGCCGCGGAGGTACCAGAGCAGAACTGGCCGCAGCGCACCGCTTACGCCCGCCAGTACACCGGTGAGATCCTGCGCAAGGTCTGGCTTTATGTGGTGATCGGCATCGGGATCGGCGGCTTTATCCATGGTTATGTGCCGCAGGATTTCCTGGTCCGCTACGCCGGACCGGATAACCCGTTTGCCGTGCCGCTGGCAGTGCTCCTTGGCGTGCCACTGTACAGTAACGCCGCTGGGGTTATTCCCATCGTCCACGCCCTGATGGCCAAGGGGATGAGTATCGGCACCGTCCTTGCTTTTATGATGGCGGTGACCGCACTCTCCTTTCCGGAGATGGTGATTTTGCGCAAGGTGCTTAAACCGAAGCTGCTGGTGATCTTTGTCAGCATCATGACCGTCACCATCATCGGTGTCGGCTATCTGTTCAATCTGGTTCTGGCCTGAATCCGGGCAGAGCCGTAAACGTGATGGAGGCGATGATGAAAAAAGTCCAGATCCTCGGCACCGGCTGTGCCAAGTGCCAGAAGCTGACCGACAACGCAAAACAGGCGGCCGCCGACTGCGGCGTGCCGATCGACCTGCAGAAGGTGACCGACCTGGTCGAAATCATGCAATTCGGCGTCATGAGCACCCCGGGCCTGGTGGTCGATGGTAAAGTGGTGGCGAGCGGCAAGCTGCTGTCGGCTGCCGAAATTGCTCCATTTCTGAAGTAGTTATCCAGGCAGGGGGCAAATCCCCCTCTATCCCCCTTTGCCAAAGGGGGAGTTGCAAGCAAACCAAAGCGAGAGGTGATCGTTGAAAAAGCGTGTGCTGTTTCTCTGCACCGGCAACTCCTGCCGCAGCCAGATGGCCGATGGCCTGATCAATCACGACTTCGCCGGGCAAATTGAGGCCTTCTCCGCCGGCACTGAGCCGCACGGCCTCAATCCAAAAGCGGTGGAGGTGATGGCCGAGCTTGGTATCGACATTTCACACAACAGCTCCGACCATATCAGCCAATACGACGGTCAGAGCTTCGATTACGCCATCACCCTCTGCGGCGATGCCAACGACAAGTGCCCGTTGTTTGTCGGCGGTGTCCAGCGTATCCATATTGGATTCGACGATCCGCCGAAGGCGACCGGTACGGAGGATGAGGTGCTGGCAGTCTATCGCCGGGTGCGTGACGAAATCCGCCAGCAGCTCGGGGAGTTTTTCCGCCGGGAATTGCAGTAAGGCAAACCGGCAAAGCTGTTTACCACAAAAGAGTACAGAGTTCACCGAGAGAGGCAAAACTAAAGAAAAGCGCCTCACACAAAGCCACAAAGAGGTTTAAGTTCAAACTTTTAAAAAGATTTTCTTTGTGATCTTTGTGGCTTTGTGTGAGACAAGTTTTTTTTAGAGCTTTCCTCGGTGAACGCTGTGTCCTCTGTGGTGAAAAAAGCCTGAAAGGATTGAAGCCATGCAACAAGGCCTGACAAAAAAGCTCTCGTTCCTCGACCGCTACCTGACCTTGTGGATCTTTCTCGCCATGGCCATCGGTGTTGCTGGCGGCTGGCTGTTCACCGGCGTCAAGGATGTCGTCAACGCCTTTACCGTCGGCACCACCAACCTGCCGATTGCCGTCGGCCTGATCCTGATGATGTACCCGCCGCTGGCCAAGGTGCGTTACGAGGAGCTCGGAGAGGTTTTTCAGAATAAGAAAATCCTCGCCATCTCGCTGCTGCAGAACTGGGTCATCGGCCCGATTCTGATGTTTATCCTCGCCATCGTCTTTTTGCACGGCTACCCGGAGTACATGGTCGGCCTGATTATGATCGGCCTGGCGCGCTGCATTGCCATGGTTATCGTCTGGAACGAACTGGCGAAGGGGAACACTGAGTACTGCGCCGGACTGGTGGCGTTTAACTCGGTGTTTCAGGTGCTTTTCTACTCCGTCTACGCCTGGCTGTTTGTCAGCGTGTTGCCACCGCTGTTTGGTCTTGAGGGGGCGACGGTGCAGGTCTCCATCGGCCAGATCGCCGAAAGTGTCGCCATTTATCTCGGTATCCCGTTTGTCGCCGGCATGCTGACCCGCTTTGTCCTGCTCAAGAAAAAGGGGCGCGACTGGTACGAGCAGAAATTTATCCCCAGAATCAGCCCGATCACCCTGGTCGCCCTGCTGTTTACCATCCTCGTCATGTTCAGCCTCAAAGGGGAACTGATCGTGCAGATCCCCTTCGATGTGCTGCGCATCGCCGTGCCGCTGCTGATCTACTTCATCATCATGTTTCTGGTCAGCTTCTGGATGGGGGTCAAGGTCGGCGCCGATTACAGCAAGACGGCGACGGTCGCCTTTACCGCCGCCGGCAACAACTTCGAACTGGCCATCGCCGTCGCTATTGCAGTCTTTGGTATCGACTCCGGGGTGGCGTTTACCGCCGTCATCGGTCCGCTGGTCGAAGTGCCGGCGCTGATCGGCTTGGTGCATGTCGCTTTCTGGTTGCAGAAGCGGGTGTACGGTGGCAGCGGGGCTTAAAGGCATTTTTTATGAGTTTGGAAAAGGAGCTCAAATGAACGTCAAATCGGGTTTTCGTGCACTGCTGGTCGCGGTTTTTTGTCTGCTGTCGGTTGTCTCCGCGTTGGCCGCGCCGCTACCGCGGCTGGTCGATCTCGGCGCCGACAAGTGCGTCCCCTGTCAGATGATGGCGCCGGTGCTCAAGGAGCTCAAGGCCGAGTATGCCGGTCGGATGATCGTGGAGTTTATCGACGTTTGGGAAAATCCCGATGCCGGACGCGATTACGGTGTGAAGATGATCCCGACCCAGATCTTCTTCGACCCCAATGGCAAAGAGTTGTCCCGCCATTCCGGTTTTTTCGGCAAAGAAGACATCCTCGCCCGCTGGCGCGATCTCGGTTACGATTTCAAACGATGAGCGACAACGGTTGATGGAAGCGCTGTTTATTCAACTGACCCACGCCGTCAGTGGCGCGCCGCTGCTCGCCCTCGGCGCAGCTCTGATCTGGGGGGTGCTCAGCATCGTCCTCTCCCCCTGTCATCTGGCCAGTATCCCGCTGATTGTCGGCTTTATCGACGGCCAGGGGCGCATCTCCACCCGACGCGCCTTTTTCATCTCCAGCCTGTTCGCAATCGGCATCCTGCTCAGTATCGCCCTGATCGGCGCGATCACGGCGGCGGCCGGGCGCATGTTTGGCGATATCGGCGGCTGGGGCAACCGGCTGGTTGCCGGCCTTTTCTTCCTGATCGGTCTGCATCTGCTCGGCCTGTTCCCGCTCCCCTGGTCGGGGCCGAGTGACACTCGTCTGCAGCGCAAAGGCGCTCTGGCCGCCCTGCTCCTCGGGCTGGTGTTCGGCATCGCCCTTGGTCCCTGCACCTTCGCTTTTATGGCGCCGGTCCTCGGTGTGGTGTTCAACATTGTAGGACAAAATGGTCTTTATGCCGCTGCGCTGTTGCTCGCTTACGGCCTCGGCCATTGCGCGCTGATTGTGCTGGCCGGCACCTTTACTGGAATGCTCCAGCACTATCTCGACTGGAACCAGCGCTCGCAGGGCGCGGTTGTTTTGCGCAAAATTTGTGGGTTGCTGGTCATTGCCGGTGGTGTCTGGCTGCTTTACAGCCTGCCGTAGAATTTTCCGGACTTATCGTTTGGCTCCGATACGGATATGGCCTTAAGGAGGATTAGTTGATGAAAACCCGATTGTCCCTGTTGTTTGCCACTCTGCTGGTTTCAGTGGCACTGTTACCGTCGGCCCCCTGCTTCGCCGCGGAGGAGGTCATCAGCCTCGAAAACTTCCTGCTGAGCTACAGCTATGACACGCGCTCCGAGATGAAAGCGACCAGTGATCAGGCCCTCGACTGGCTCGAAGACGGCAAGGCGGTGCTGGTCGATATCCGCTTTGCCGAGGAGCAGCAGGCTTGGTCGATGGGCTTCGGGCTGAAAATTCCCCTCAATGAACTACCGAAGCGTTTGGCGGAACTGCCGAAGGACAAGATCATCGTCGCCGCCTGCCCGCACAAGGACCGCGCCATCATCGCCATGGTCTACCTGCGCACCAAGGGTTACGACGCCCGCTACCTGACCGACGGCCTGGTCGGGATGGCGGAGAATCTGCGTGGTGATGATGCCAAGTATTTTATGGAACTGTTGCCGAAGGATGCTGGACGTTAGAGGAAGCGGACTTCAGACGATCAAAGCTGTTCGCAAAAATGCCTCCGAATCGTTTCGTGTTTGCAGGTGTTTGATTCGTCAAACAATTTGACCGACGTTGCATAGTCAGATACTCTTTAGTGGCAAACCAATTGGAGTTCATTATGAAACGAAGCCCTGTCGACAAAAACCTGCGAGAACTGCCCGATACAGAATTGCTCGCCCTGAGCCGTGCGGTAGGCAACACTGTTCGCGCACAGACACCTATTGTCTCCGGAATTGTCGAGACCAACCTCAAGGCCGCTTTTGCCGCCCGGCGTAAACAGGCCATCAAGCTGCTCAAGTCACAAAAAACCGTTGCGGCCTAAACTGATCGTCATAGCCGGACCAAACGGTTCCGGCAAGACCACCTTCACCCCGTTGATGCTCAAGCACGACTGGGCCGATGGTTGTCTGTTTATCAATCCGGACGAGATCGCCAAAAACGAGTTTGGTGATTGGAATTCTCCCGGAGCTGTGGCAAAAGCTGTCGTGCGTGCGCAGGAACTGCGTGAGCAGTGTCTCAGGTCCGGGCAGAGTATGCTGATCGAATCGGTCTTTTCCGCACCGGACAAGCTGGATTTTTTGCATCAGGCCAGAAAAGCTGGTTTTTTCATCCGTTTCTTTTTCATCGGGACCGACAGCCCCGAAATCAATGCTTCGCGCGTTGTACGCCGGGTTCTTTCCGGCGGACATGAAGTTCCTATTGCTAAAATCATCTCCCGGTATTCCAAGTCGATCGCCAATGCCTCTGTGGCGATGCTTATCGCCGATCGAGGTTATGTTTACGACAACTCCATCACTGACAAAAACCCGAAGATCCTGTTCCGTGTCCGCGATCAGCGCGTTTATAAGGCATATACCGACTTGCAGCAGCACATGTGGGCACAAATGATGTGTGCTGACCTTAAATCCTTGACCCCCTGATTTGGGCTCTTTGACGGTTCACAAAGTCTACAAACAAGCATGGAAATTACCTGTCAGCAAAAAGGCCACCCATCTCACTGGGTGGCCTTTGACTTTTTGAAACATTAAAACAGTTGCTGTACCGAGCTTTCCGAAAAATGAAGCGCGGTTGACGTGGCAGAAGTGTAAACGTATCGCCTATTAGCAAGTTAGCAAGCAACGTCCCCTTGCCCTAAGTGATTTCACTAAATTAGGCAATATGGCTGTTTACGAGTCGGCTCAATTTTTCCGAAATTCTTAGGCCACTATACTTAATTGACCCTAGCTTTAGGCCTAAAGTGGATTTTTCGATTTAAACCGCCGGGCCACGATCGGGAAACGCAATTATTTATTTCAATACAAGCAGAAGTGATAATTATTTTGTTTAATGTCAATTATTTTAAATAAAATCGGACAACATTAGGTAGGCTAAGGCTGTTCTTCCGTTTTCGAGTTGGTTCATTGTAAAGCTGGTGAAAAGTGCGCCGCAATTCGGTACACTTAACACCACTGACTTGAATCCCGAATCCCTTTTTGCCGAAAGTTGGCCCATGCCCGACCACCAGTTTCTCCTCGATTTGCTGATCCTGCTTGCCCTCGCCCTGTTCAGCGGCCTGCTGTTTACCCGTTTGCGCCTGTCACCGATTGTCGGCTATCTGGCGTCGGGGATAATCGCAGGCCCGTTTGGCCTGCATCTGATCCAGAATGTGCACGAGGTCGAGTCGATCTCCGAGTTTGGCGTCATCCTGCTGTTGTTTACCATCGGTCTCGAATTCTCGATCTCGCGTCTGCTGCGTCTTAAACACCTGATCCTGGGTGGCGGTCTGGCGCAGATGCTGCTCAGCGGTGCGGTGTTCATCGGTCTGGCCACCCTGTTCGGCCTTGATATCAAGGCGGCGGTTCCGCTGGCCATGGCATTGGCTCTCTCCTCCACAGCCATTGTTCTTAAGCTGCTTAGTGAGCGTGGCGAAATGGATAGCGCCCATGGCCGCATGTCGCTCGGCATTCTGCTGGCGCAGGATCTGGCGGTAGTCTTTTTTCTCGTCGCCCTGCCGCTGCTGGCCGGACATAACCTGGCTTTCCCGTTGTGGGAGATTGCCAAGGTGGCACTGTTGCTTGGCGGTTTGTTACTGTTTTCCCGTTATCTGTTGCAACCGCTGTTGCTCGCCATCCTCCAGTCGCGCTCGCAGGAGCTGTTTCGCCTCACCATTCTGGCGCTGATTTTAGTCACCGCCTGGCTGACCGCCGAGGTCGGCCTGTCGCTGGAGCTCGGCGCCTTTCTTGCCGGTCTCGCTCTGGCCGAATCGCCCTATGCTCATCAGGCCCTCTCCGATATCCTGCCGTTTCGCGACACCTTTCTGGCCATCTTTTTCGTCTCCATCGGCATGCTGGTCAATCTCTCTTTGGTGGTCACGCAGTGGCCGCTGGTGCTGACGGCAACGGCGCTGGTCTTTGTGGTTAAATTCGGTGCGGCGGCACTGGCGACCAAGGTTTGCCGTTATCCGTTGCGCATCGCAATACTGACCGGTTTGTTGCTGTTTCAGGCCGGTGAATTTTCCTTTGTTTTTCTTAAAGCGGCGACCGACCTGTCCCTGTTGCCTGACAACGTCTATCAAGTGGCGCTGGCGGTGATCGCCCTGACCATGATCGCCACGCCGCTGATTGCCGGTCAGGCCGAGCGGTGGGCGGCGGGACTGGCGACGCTGCTCGGCAAACCGCTGGGGCAGATCCACCCGGAGATGCAGGAGAAGACCGCCAACCTCACCGGCCATGTGCTCATCGGTGGTTATGGCCTCTCCGGGCGCAATGTCGGCCGCATCCTGAAACGGTTCGACATCCCGCATCTGTATGTGGAGCTGAACGCAATGAATGTCGCCGCCGGGCGGCGCAGCGGCGATTTCGTGGTTTATGGCGATATCACCTCGGGGGAGATTATGCATGAGCTCGGCATCGAGCGCGCTCACGCTCTGGTTCTGGCGATCAACGACCCGGCCGCCCTGGCCCGCACCATCAGCGTTGCCCGGCGTAGCAACCCCGAACTTTATATCCTTGCCCGCACCCGCTATGTCGCCGAACTGGAACATTTACGTAACCTCGGCGCCGACGAGGTGATCCCCGATGAGTTCGAGGCCAGCTTGCAACTTGGCGCCAACCTCATGCGTCATTTCAGCCGCAGCGAGGGGCGTATTCTGCATCTGCTGGCGGAGATGCGCCAGGAACACTACCGTTCCATGGTTCATGTCGATGCATCATCCCACGGCCTGTCAGTCCTTGAAGGCGGCCAGCTCGAATACCAGGCGGTGCCGGACGATTCACCGAGCCTCGGCGCCAGCCTCGCCGAACTTGATCTGCGTAACCAGACCGGCGTTACCGTGGTCGGCGTTATCCGTCAGGAACGGACCGTCTACAGCCCGCCGGCAGCGTTTCGTCTGGAATCGGGCGATACCCTGATGCTGCTCGGCACCAGGGAGGATGTGTTGCGGGCCGGTGAGTTGCTACACGGTCATCCGCTCTAGTTAACAGTTTTCTTAACTACCTGTAATTGCTCTGGTACAGACAGATTATGCGTGGTATAAATCAGCTTCTATTCTTTGTTTTCACCGGCTTCGGCACAGCCAACCGGTGCACAGGAGGTGACATGGGTAAAAGATTTCGCACGCTTATTCTCTGCAGTTGCTTGCTGATGGTCAATATCAGTCTGGCCTGCGCTTACGACTACCCTTTCACCGATCGTTACGTCGCCACCATCCTCGGCACCCCGGACGAATTTGCCGCACCGGTGCCAGAGGAGATTCCGGTCAAGATCGGCACGCTACAGATGTTCCCCGAGCGCGAAGTGCCGGGCATCCTCTGGAATCTCACCGACCTCTACTACTCCACGGTTCTGCAGGCAAAGCCGGCACCGCTGGTTTTTCTCATCGCCGGCACTGGCGCCAGCTTCAATAGCTCCAAGATGCAGGCGATGCAGAAGCAGTTCTATCAGGCCGGCTATCATGTCGTCTCGATTTCGTCGCCAACAGTCGCCAATTTTATTGTCGCGGCATCGACCAGCGGTGTACCGGGAGATCTGGTGGAAGACTCGGCCGATATCTACCGGGTGATGGAAAAAATCTGGCAGAAGCTGGAAAAGAAAATTGAAGTCACCGGTTTTTACGTGACCGGCTACAGCCTCGGGGCGGCGCAAACCGCTTACGTTGCTCACCTCGACGAGCAGAAAAAAGTCTTCAATTTCAAAAAAGCGCTGATGATCAATCCGCCGCTGAGTCTCTACAATTCGGTCCGGATTCTCGATGACATGCTGGAGCAGAATATCCCCGGCGGACTCGATCATTTCAACGACTTCTACCAAAGTGCCATAGATGCGTTTGCCGATGTCTACGCGCATGGTGACAACGTCGATTTTAATGACCAGTTCCTTTACAAGGCTTATCAGTACCGCAAGCCCAAAAGTGAGGATCGCCTCAAAGCCCTGATCGGGGTCGATTTTCGGCTGTCGTCTGAAAACATGGTCTTTGCCTCAGACGTCATGACCAAAGCCGGTTATGTTGTGTCCAGAGATGTCAATCTCGGCCGCTTTGATATCCCGACCAATTACATCAAAGTTCTCGGTCGACTGACCTTTGTCGATTATTTCAAAGGGCTGTTTCTGCCCCACTTCCAGGCCCAGAACCCGAAGCTGACCGAAGCCGAGATGATCAAGCGGATCAGTCTTTATCCGATTGAAGATTACCTGCGCACCTCGCCGAAGATCGGCCTGATCCACAATGAGGACGATATCATTATGCAGCCGGGAGAGGTTGATATCCTGCGCCAGATGCTGGGCAAGCGGGCGTTTATCTTCCCGCTCGGGGGGCATTGCGGCAACATGTCCTACCCGGAGAATGTGGCTGCCATGCTTGATTTTTTTCAAGCTTCGAAGAATTAAGGGAGGGAAACGTCCATGCTGAACCCTTCGATGATGCAATGTCGCCTGTTTCTGCTTGCTCTACTGTTGCTGACTCTCTTCTCCGTCACCGGCTGCAGTACGGTGCCACCACCGACCCCGCCACTGCACCGGGCTGAAGATTATATCAAGGCAGATGTCACCTACGCGGTCGACGTCTCCGACCCTCTGGAGTGGCTGAATCGCCGCACTTATAACTTCAACTACTACTTTGACAAGTTTGTCTTTTTGCCGGTTGTCAAAACCTATGAATTCATCCTTCCCGATTATGTTGAGGACCGGATTTCCAACGCGGTCGACAACATTTTTGAGGTGAATAACTTTACGAACAACCTGCTGCAGCTCAAGTTCAAACGCACCGGCATCACCCTGGCCCGGGTGGTGGTCAACACCACCGTCGGTATCGGCGGGCTCTGGGACCCGGCCTCCGGCTGGGGGATGAAGACCCAGGAGGAGGATTTTGGTCAGACCCTCGGTTTTTATGGAGTCGGACATGGCCCCTATCTGGTGTTGCCGGTGATGGGACCTTCCAATCTGCGCGACACCACCGGTCTGGTTGCTGATTCGGCGGTTTTCTCGATGGCCGGACCGCCAGCCTGGATGAATGAAGACGGGCGCTACACCGATGAGATCATCATGACCTTTAACGCCGTCAGCGCGGTCGATAAGCGCCACACGGAATCGTTTCGTTACTACGGTACCGGCTCTCCGTTTGAGTACGACATGATCCGGATGCTTTACACCTCGAAACGGGAGATTGAGATCGCCAAATAGAGTTTGCTTCGCGATCAGCACCTGTTTACAAGAAAACCTCCGGGCCAGTTGCGCTCCGGAGGTTTTCTTGTACAGGGATATAAGTCAAATACAGAGTTGTCCACCAAGTCACCAAGGCGCGAAGAAAGGCAATGCTATGATGGACACAAGGGGGGCAGACACTGAGAGAAAAGCTTTTCGGCAGGATATGAAACAAAAATAAGGCTTGAGGCTCTCTCTGTACCTTTAGCGCCTCGACGTGAATACGGTTTTCTTGGTGCCTTGGTGCCTTTGTGGCAAACCTTTTATTGGTTTTAGATCCGCCATTTACCTGATTTTGGCCTGGGCGGCCGAAGGGTTGCCGCAGGGATCGGCGATATCGATCCGGAAAGTACTGCCACCGCCGGGGGTCGGCTCAACCCAGGCGCGGCCCTCGAGCATGCCGGCAATTTTTTGCACCGTTGCCAGGCCGATACCGGTCCCCTGACTTGCCTTGCTGGCGGTGCCGCGGAAAAAAAGTTCAAAAATGTGCTCACGTTCGTCGTCCGGGATACCGGGGCCGTGGTCGCAAACGTAAAAACGCACCCGCTCACCAAATCTCTCGCCGCCAACCTCAATCACATCGCCCGGTTTTGTCCCGTATTTCAGTGCATTAACAATGAGGTTATCGAACAGCTGCGTCAGCAGGGTACGTGGCACGCTGATCGTTGGCATCGAACCGATGTCGACGGTGACTCCGGCGTGGGTGAGTTGCAAGGTCAGATCATCGACAACCTTCCAGGCCACATCACCGGCGTCGAGGGGCAGCGCCGGCTCATTGACCTGACCCACACTTGCCAGAGCGAGGATGTCGGCGGTCAAAATTTGCATCTTTTCGCCCGCGGCAATAACCTCGGCCAGGTGACTGCGCCCCTCTGTACTACACTTGGTTCGGCAGGTTTCCGACAGCAGTTCGGCATAACCGAGCATGGCGGTCAACGGGGTGCGCAGGTCGTGGGAGACGGTGCGGGCAAAGGCCTCCAGCTCCCGGTTGGCTTGCCGCAACGATTCCTCCGCCTGTTTGTGTTCGGTAATGTCGTAACTGAGGACGGCAATCGAGGCCACCTGACCCAGCCCATCAAAAACCGGGTTGTAATTGACCCGGATCCAGCGCTTGCCGGTAACCAGATTAAAGTAGTTTTCGTAGGAGACCGCATGCCCGGCCCGCACCTGCTCAATGTAGGGGAGAGCGTGCTGGTAATTGGCCTCACCGATCAGCTGGATGATGTGGCTGCCGATGATTTCGCTTTTCGGGATGCCGAACGATCTTTCAAAGGCGGCATTGACATACTGATAGTGCAGGGTGGTCGCATCGACATAGGCGACATGACCGGGGACGGTGTCGGCCAGGCTGAGGAATTTATCGGTACTCTCTTTCAGGGTCGCGTCCACCTGCTTGCGTTCGCTGATATCGCGCAGAAAACAGACGATTCGCCCTTCTCCCTCCGGTCGGTACTGAACGCTGATTTCGACATCAAACACCGACCCGTCCCTGCGCCGGTGCCGGGATTCGAAACGGTCCTGGCCCTTTTGCCTGACCTTCTCCAGATGCCTGGCGGTGTCGGTACTGGTCTCCTGTGCCTCGAGGTCGGTAACGCGCATGGTCCGCAGCTCGGGCTCACTGTAGCCGCTCATCTGGCAGTAGGTGGCATTGACCTCCAGCAGACGGCCCTGCATATCGACCAGCCAGAAACCATCCATGGCAGTCTGTAAAATCGCCCGGTAACGCTCGTCGCGTGTGCGCAGGGCTGCGGCGGCTTCTTCTAATGCCGCCAGGTCCGAAGGGTTGGTTTGGTTTTTTGTGGTCTTATCGGTCATGGCTGACCCCGGAATGGATACTGCAAAAGGTATCAGACTCCCCTGCTGCCGACAAGTGTGGAGAGGGCGAATCGACCGATTGTTTGCTGCCTTGACCGGTAATTTAAAAAGAGTTAAGTTTTCGGCATGTTTTGTTGTGTGAATGCGACCATATGAAGATCACTCTGATCGTCGCATTGGGCATCCCGTGGGTTTTTTGGGGTGTCATGATGGGGCTTTTGATTGCAGCGGGGAGATCCTGGATCAACCTGCTGCTGATTCCGGCCGGGATCAGTGTGGTGATCCTGATCGCATCCAGCTTTGCGTCAGTCAAGAGCGTGTTCTGGGCATCACTCATCCTGCATCTTTTTCTGTTTGTCCTCTTTCTTGGATCGTATGTCTCCTTCGTGCTTAAGGAACGGGGCAAGAAGGGGTGATGGTCGCTGAAACCTTTTTCGGTCAGGCACCTTTTAATCCTGTTGGCTGGTGGTCTCGACTCAGCTTGACAAACTGGCAGCCTGGCGTTGAGTGTGAAAGGGAAATCGCATGAGCAAAGATCTCTTCATCTACCGAATTGACAACAAAGATACGATAATAAGCGTCAGTACCAATTGGGGCAGCTTTGCCGAGGCCAACAACTGGGCCGCTTCCCTGCGCCCGGATAAGGTTGTCGGTCGTACGTTGTGGGGCTTTATTCAAGACCGCGAGACGCGACACTTGTATCAAGAGTTGTTCAAACGGACAAGAGCGGGCATCCCTTCGCGTGCGATCCCTTTTCGCTGTGACTCTCCCGGTGAACGAAGATACCTTGAACTTTTTATGGTGGCCCTAGCCGATTATCAGATCGAAATCACCAGTAAGATCCTCCGGACAGAACCTCGTCCCCCCATAAGTTTACTGCAGGTGGACGCACCAAGATCAAAGGACTACGTTACGATCTGCAGCATGTGCAAGAAGCTCAAACTCACACCGGAGCAGTGGGCCGAGATTGAAGATGGACTGATGCACCTCCGGCTCTTTGAGGCCGATGAGATGCCCCAATTGACTCAAGGTCTGTGCCCGGCATGTTATCAAGGGGCACTGGGAGAGCTGAAAACTTTCAGAACCGTCAGTAAAGTCATCGACAACGACAAGAAATAGCTCCCACTTTAAACCATCTCTTGCCCGTCAAGCCTGCGATTAGGTGGCCTAAACCACCTGAACTGCCAAAACGGTCGAACCGTTATGAGCAAATCCAAAAAAGAGACCCTCGGCTACTGGGAGGTCACTGCCATCGGCATCGGCGGTATGGTCGGTGGCGGAATCTTTGCGGTTCTTGGCCTGGCGGTAGAGCTCACCGGCGGCGGCGCGCCCATCGCCTTTTTGATCGCCGGGATCGTGGCCCTGTCTACCTCCTATTCCTACGCACGCCTCTCCGTCACCTTTCCGAGCCAGGGCGGCACCGTCGCCTTTTTGGATCGCGCCTTTGCGGCTTTGCGTGAACCCTTTGTTTGGTCACAGGCTTGAGGAAGAAAGGCATAAATCTTATGCAATGCTTTATCGGTTTGTAACAATCTCTCTGTCTTTCATCCGGCCAGTTCTGAGATACAAGCTGCATTAGTGCCTTGACCTGCAACTTAAAAAGGGCTAAGTTTTCGGCATGTTTTGCTGTGTGGTTGGGAGTGGGGCTATGCCGGGGAAACACAATAGAGATTGAAATACGCAAGGGGACAGGCCACTTTGGATAAAGTAGCCTGTCCCCTTTTTTCAGCAATGGAGAGGCAGATTCAATTTGCAAGTGCACCACCTCGGGCTTTGTCAAAAACTTCCTGGGGTGTCTGATAGCCAAGAGATTTTCGTGGGCGGTTGTTGAGCTTGCCAACCGCTCGCGCTAAGGCTTTCTCTGAGATACGTTTGAATCGTGTCCCTTTCGGGAAATAAAACCGCAATAATCCGTTTGTGTTTTCGTTCAAACCGCGCTGCCAAGCGGCGTAGGGATCAGCGAAAAAAACTTTCAGATCGGTCTCGCTTTCCAGCTCTTTAAAACGCGAAAACTCCTTGCCGTTGTCCAGTGTCAATGTTTGCCGCAGGTTGGCTGGTAACGACTTGTATAGTGAAGCTGCCGCAGTGTTGAAGCTTTCCGCTTTTCTGTCTGGCAGCAGTGCGGCCATCAAATAGCAGCTTCGACGTTCTACAAACGTTGCAACAGCTCCCGAGTTGTGTGAGCCGACAACCAGATCGGCTTCCCAGTCACCATAACGTTGACGTTCAGCGACTATGGAAGGGCGCTGCTCGATACCGACACGGCCCGGAATACAACGTCTCCCGGCACCGTATCGCTTCTGACGCCGCCGGTATTTGCGTCTGCGGCGCAAGTGACGATAGAGCGTTCCGCCTTGTTGCGCTTCCATGAAAACCCAGCGGTAAATGGTTTCATGGCTTATCCGCATACGGGTGTCGTGCGGAAAATCCCGGCGCACCATGTGGGCAATTACTTCTGGCGGCCAGTCACACAAAAGCTTTTCCTCGACGTAGCTCACCAGGGGTGAGTGATTCTGCCGACGGAAGTGTCTTGGCTGATGACGCTTTTTTTCAACGTCAGAATCGATAAAATAGTACCAGTACACGCCGCCTGGATATTTCGGGCCATTACGCTTGATTTCGCGGCTGATCGTCGCATGACTGCGGCCAAGCCGACGGGCAATTTCGCGTAGGCTGAACTTTGCAACCTTTAAATGACTGATGACATACCGCTCCTGTGGAGTAAGATGCGTGTAGGACATGGTGGGATCCTTTCCGGCGTGGTGGTTGCTCGCACTTCCAACACTACCAGAAACCCCATCATGTCCTGCTTCTCAACTCGCCCTTTTTGCGGGTGGTGCACTTTGAACTAGAATCTACCGTTTCTTTGCCAATTAGCGGGGTCAGGCTTCCAAGATGACAAGATTATCCAAGGAGTGTCGCTTTTAACAACTGCACTCGACTGGCTAGGTCAGGTTCATTCTGAATGCGATCTGCTAAACGACGTGCGGCAGAACTGATGCTCCCGATATCCCGATTTACGAGTTTTGCAATCTCTGAAAGAGTCACTCCTCCCGATTCTCGGGCCAGCCAACCAGATACCGCACGAGCCTCCGTGGCAACTCTTTGCTGTGAATTTGTTTGTAAAGTGACAATATCAATATTATAGGTAGAACAGACCATGTCGATGATCTGCTGTGCCCTTATGGAAGGCGGCATGCCTCCGTTGTCAGTCAGACACCGGTCCATGAAGTCGTCATCACCAAGCAATCGCGAATCAACTCCAGTACCGTGAAATTCTGGCCTACGCTCTTCTGCTAAGCCATCCTGCACGAATTTAGCGGGGTCATTAGCGGGGTCAGGCTTCCAAGATGACAAGATTATTCAAGGAGTGTCGCTTTTAATAACTGTAACCGACTGGCCAGGTCAGGTTCATTCTGAATGCGATCTGCTAAACGACGTACGGCAGAACTGATGCTCCCGATATCCCGATTAACGAGTTTTGCAATCTCTGAAAGAGTCACACTTCCCGATTCTCTGGCCAGCCAACCAGATACCGCACGAGCCTCTGTGGCAACTCTTTGCTGTGAATTTGTTTGTAAAGTGACAATATCAATCTTATAGGTAGAACAGACCATGTCGATGATCTGCTGTGCCGTTATGGAAGGCGGCATGCCTCCGTTGTCAGTCAGACACCGGTCCATGAAGTCGTCATCACCAAGCAATCGCGAATCAACTCCAGTGCCGTGAAATTCAGGCCTACGCTCTTCTGCTAAGCCATCCTGCACGAATGACAAATAAGCTTGTCGTGATTTTTCGACCGATACCCCAAACTGCGTCAGCACCCAGTCAGTGGTCAACCAAGGCAGAGTTTCTTTGCCAAGATAGGCCTGATGCCCGCTCCAGGGGTATTCTTCTCCTTTGGTAACGACACCCGCCCTTACCGGATTGAGATGGATATATCGCACCAGAGCGAGCAGATAGCTGTCGCTATCCACCAGAATGGCCTTATACCTCCCCTGGAAAAGATGTCCGGTTCTTTTCCGTTGTCGGTTGATCCAACGCGTATAGCGGAAAGAGAGGTTCTGCATGCCTATTGATAGAGGTATCGATCCCGCCTGAAGGGCAAGATGAATATGGTTGCTCATGAGGCAAAAGGCATGAACCCTGTAGCCGAATCGACTTGTTCCCTCTTGAAGAAGGAGGTAGAAACGGTAGCGGTCGGCAGCTGTTAGAAAAACATCTTGCCCGCCGTTGCCCCTGAACATGACGTGATAAAGACCGCCAGGCATATGGATACGTGATTTGCGTGCCATATGAGACCATAACTTGAAGTTTTATCTTGGCAACTTGGAAGCCTGACCCGGCTAGGCCCGGCTAGGAGACCCCCTCCGTATTCGCATGCCAAACGAAAACTAAACTTATCGAAGCTGATCCTTTAACCCCGCATTCTGATACTCACTCATAAAATCCTTGCCACTCAAAAGCCCGAACAGACGAACCCAATGGCCCTCAGCTGGATTGTGAATAAAGGTGAGGGGCTGGTGACTCATTTTATCGGTGATGTAGGCATCAAAAGCGGTCATGACCTGATCGATATCTTTGCGGCTGCCGGTGAGGAAGGTCCAGCCCGGTTTTGCCCGATAGCGTTTCAAATACTCCTTCATCACGGCCGGGGTGTCATGCTCCGGGTCGATGGAGATGGAGACCAGTCTTGCGGATGCGCTGTCGGTGCCGAGTTTGCGCTGCAGGTGGGTGTAGCCGGCAGAGAGAATGGGGCAGATGGTGGTGCAGGTGCCGTAGATAAAATCGACCACGACCGGTTGATCGGGTGCGAGCAATTCTTTAAGTCGGACGTGTTCACCATTTTCGTTGATCAGAACGACGTCGGGGATCGTGTAATCGTGAACGGTGCGGGTATAGCGTGCCGGTTCGGCGGAAAATGCGGTTGCGGACAGAGCAAGGAGCAGAATGCTCAGCAGGGGCAGGATTCTGTAAAGACGGTTCATCTTGTATTGTCTCCGGTCTGAGTGGGTTATGGTTGATGTAACTGCCATAGAATACAGGGCTGAGGGTGGCAGTGCAAGTTTGGGTAAACATTCAGACGTTTTTACAGGGATGTACAGGATATGCAGGATGAAAATCTTTGGCCCAAGAAATATATGGCAGGTAATCTTAGAAGGGTTTGCACCTATCCTGTCCATCCTGTTCATCCCTGTAGAAATAGAATTGTCTTTGTATCAACACCTGTTGAGTGATACCTGACGACCAGAACCGTTTTTACAGGGATGCACAGGATATGCAGGATGAAAGTCTTTGGCCCAAGAAATAAATGGCAGGTAATCTTAAAAGGTTTTGCACCTATCCTGTCCATCCTGCTCATCCCTGTAAAAATTGTATTGATTTTACCTTTTCATCTGATGGAGTTGAATGATCGACTTGACAATTCTGTTGTAAAAGCTAGAGTTAGCCCGACTTATTACAAAATAATCAGCGAAGGAGATGTGCTATGAAGCAAAAAAGAAATCTGATATTCGGGATTGTGCTGGCCATGCTGGCCGGGGGTTACAGCTTGACTCTGGCTGAGGGTCACGGTGGCATGAAGACGATGCAGGAGCCGGCTGCTGCCGACGCTTCGGCAGATCGGCATGATGTGATCTACACCTGTGCTTGCGGTGACGGTTGTGGCTGCAACTCGGTCAGTACCAAACCGGGCAATTGCAAATGTGGCAAGCCGATGGGTTGGGGGCACATGGTTAAGGTGGAAGGGGATGAAGCCCTGGTCTGTACCTGCGCTGAAGGGTGTACCTGCAAGCAGGATGCTGCCGACCCGACCAAGTGCGGCTGTGGCAAAACGCTCAAGCGGGTCAGTCTGAAAGATACCGGTGTTTACTTTTGCAATTGTGGCGGTAGCTGCAAGTGCAATACGGCTTCTGACAAACCGGAAGACTGCAAGTGCGGGATGCCGTTGAAGCAACACTGACGGACCGGTTTTTTTTGGTAGATATAAGAGGCGAGCAGGACGTTTGTTCTGTTCGCCTCTGTATTTTGTGGGACGAGCGGTAAGGCTGGCCGCAGATTTCACGGATTTTTGCGGATAAATGCGGTGAAACCAATTCACGAGCAAAGAGCAATTGGACACGGATCAAATCTGATAAAATCTGATTTTCACGGATCAGGCCAAGAAAAAAAAGCCTTTCTGGTTTAGATCAAATCTGTGTCAATCCGTGTAATCTGCGGCTAATATCTTATGGTTTTTACGTCCGGCTTTTATTGCGGCTCTGGCGACTTTGCGCTACTATTGCGCAGATATTGATCCTTGCCCATCGATTTGCACCTTGTTGATAAGGGATACCCATGCGACTGCTTTTATCTTTGCTGATATTCATCTCTGTCTGTTCTTTTGCCAGCGCAGAACCTTTACACAACCCGGATGCCAAGGCCCGTTGTGAGGTGTGCGGGATGTTTGTTGCCCCATATCCCAATTGGCTGGCGGTGTTGGAGGCGGATGATGGTCGGACCTTCTATTTTGATGGGCCTAAAGACCTGTTCATCTGTTTCAACGATTTGTCCAAATACCTTCCCGGGGTTCAATCGCAGACGGCAAAGCTGTTTGTCACTGAGTACTACACCACGCGGATGTTGCCGGCCACCGAGGTCTTTTTTGTATCCGGCAGCGATGTTCTCGGCCCCATGGGGCAGGAGCTGGTCCCGGTGGCGGGGCGGGCGGCGGCGGAGACTTTTAAGCTCGACCATGCCGGTGCCAAAGTGCTGCGCTTCGACGGGCACAAAC
>Ga0209231_1000478_pt1 | contig 22122 bp, 17 predicted proteins | sample Deesub45470m_DNA_FD_188086 | JGI IMG/M metagenome (GOLD analysis project Ga0209231, IMG submission 188086) | Deep subsurface microbial communities from North Pacific Ocean - 450_OLKR46/470m Metagenome (SPAdes) (version 2) | ecosystem: Environmental > Terrestrial > Deep subsurface > Unclassified ... | reverse complement strand
CCCTGCCGAATGCGGGGGCCAAGGGGCCGGGCCGGGGAAAATGCGCTCTACAGGGAGCATCGCAGGCCCTTGTCCATCAACAGGTGGTGGATCTGGGTTGCCTGTGCCGGCCTTTCTGCTATGCTTTAGCTTTGTTTTCACTGGACAATTCCGCGGCCGCCCGGGCCGTGCCGCCGATGAATCAGGGATCCGTCATGGAACCAGGCTGCTGCTGGCACAAGGACCATATCACCGCCGCCGACTGCGAGGCCCTGCGTCCGGGAGACGAGTCTCTCCTCTTCAACCGCAAGCAGCGCTTTCTCCAGCGCTGCCTCGAATGCCCGCGCTTCCTCGAAGACCTGCAGTCCCAAAAAGGGGGAGACAACGAGCTCTCTTCGCTCTTTCCCTATGCCATAGAGGAACTCCTGGCGCGGCGCGCCGAGAACCGAACCCTCGAAAGCCAGATGGTGTGGCGCAACCGCGAAATCAAATTCCTCCACGAAGTCAGCCTGGTGCTGCAGACCTCCATCGATATCGACGAGGTCATCGCCATGGCCCTGACCGCCGTCACTGCCGGCAAGGGGTTCGGTCTCAACCGGGCGATCCTCCTTCTGGTTGACAAGGACCGTCAATTTCTCAAGGGATATTTCGCCCTCGGCCCGCGGGAAAATGCCGACGCCGGACGGATCTGGAAGGAGATCGAGGAACACGACTACACCCTGCGGGAGATGGCCCAGCTCTTCTTCGAACAGAAGATGGCCGACGAACGGGAGAAGTTCCGCGACCTCCTGGAGGTCCTGACCACTCCCCTGAACCGCACCGACCACCTCTTCGTGCGCACCGTCAACGACCAGCAGTCCCGGCATATTACCGATCTTTTTGCCGAGCCGGGAATCGATCCCGCGCAACTGGCCGCCCTGGGGGTCGACGAGGTGATCCTCGTCCCCCTGGTGAGCAAGAACCGGCGCATCGGCCTCCTGCTGGCGGACAACATCATCAACCGCAGCCCGATCACCACCGAAGACCTCCACTCCCTGGAGACCTTCGTCCTCCCCATGTCCTACGCCATCGAGCGGGCCTTTCTCTATGAGCGTCTTCAGGAAGAGCTGACCAAGCTGACCGGCGCCAATCGCCGCCTGCGCCAACAGCAGGAGCTGATCCTGCGCATGGAGAAGATGGCCCTGGTCGGCAAAATCACCGCCAACATCGCCCATGCCATCCGCAACCCGCTGACCATCATCGGCGGCTTTGCCCGCACCCTGATCAAGAGCACTCCCGGAGACAACCCCAACCGCCAGTACATCGAATCGATTGTCCGCGAGGCCCGGCGGCTCGAAGAAGTCCTGCAGGAGGCGCTCAACTACTCTGAATCGCTCCATCCGACCCTCGACTCCTGGGACATCAACCAGCTGATCGCCGGGGTCTATACAGGATTGCGGGAGGATCTGGAGGCAGCAGGCGTGCAGTGCCAGCTCCTCCTCGACCGGCAACTCCCCCTGGTGCGGGTCGACTACAAGAAGATGACCTACTGCATCCGCAGCATCGTCATCAACGCCCTCGAAGCGATGCCCCGGGGAGGAACCCTGGAAGTGCGCACCGCCCGCGGGGAGAAAGAGCTGCTCATCGTCATCAGCGACACAGGCGGCGGCATGGCCCCGGAAACGATCGACGCCGCCACGACCCCGTTTTTCTCCACCAAGGAGCAGGGGAGCGGACTCGGTCTCACCCTCTGCGCGCGCATCCTCGAGGGGCACGGTGCACACATGGAGATCGCCAGCGCCAGAGAGAGCGGCACCACCGTCACACTGCACCTCCAGGCTCCCGAAGCCACCCGCTCCGACCCGGGCGGCTCCACCATCAATCCCCAAGGAGACATGCCATGACACGACTGCTGGTCGTCGACGACGAGCGGGACATCCGCCACCTCTACGCCGCCGAACTCGAGGATGAAGGATACCAGGTGGAGACCGCCGGCTCCGGCCGGGAGGCCGCCGAGATCCTCGAGCGCTCCGATTTCGACCTGATCGTCCTCGACATCCAGATGAAGGGTGAGAGCGGTCTGCAGATCCTGCAGAACATCGTCCGAAAAAAATCGGATCTTCCGGTCATCCTCTGCACCGCCTTCAGCTGCTACAAGGACGACTTCTCCTCCTGGCTCGCCGACGGCTACGTGGTCAAGAGTTCCGACCTCTCCGAACTGAAAAGCGAAATCCGCCGGGTGCTGGCAAAGCAGAAATCCTGAACAAAAAATCCGCCGCCAAGACGTTCCTGATACGTGCTCATATTCCTGAACCCCTGCGCCCGTTTTAATCACGAGGAGGATCCACGCATGAAGGCAGTCATCATGGCCGGAGGCTTCGGCACCCGCATCCAACCCCTGACCATCAACCTCCCCAAGCCGATGATCCCCCTGGTCAACCGGCCGATCATGCTGCACATCGTCGATCTCCTCAAGGCCCACGGCATCAGCGAGCTGATCTTCCTTCTCTACCACCAACCGGAGGTCATCAAGAACTTCTTCGGCGACGGCAGCGAATACGGGGTGCGCATCACCTACGTCACCCCCCTGGAGGACTTCGGCACCGCAGGAGCCGTCAAGGCGGCGGCCAAATATCTCGACGAGCGGTTCGTCATCATCAGCGGCGACCTCCTCACCGACTTCGATCTCACCCGCGTCCTGGCCTTTCACCAGGAGAACCAGGCTCGGGCGACCATTACCCTCACCAGCGTCAAGGACCCGCTGCAGTTCGGGGTGGTGATCACCGACAAGCAGGGGCGGATCAACAAATTTCTCGAAAAACCCGGCTGGGGCGAGGTCTTCTCCGACACCATCAATACCGGCATCTACGTTCTCGAACCGGAGGTCCTGGAGATGATTCCCGAAGGGGAGAATCGCGACTGGTCCAAGGACATCTTTCCGCAGATGCTCGCCGACGGGGCTCCTCTCTACGGCTGCAACCTCTCCGGCTACTGGGCCGACATCGGCAACACCGACGCCTATCTCGAGTCCTGCCGCGACATCACCCTAGGCAAGATCTCCGTGCAGATCGACGAGCGGGCGGGAAACGGAAAAGGGAGTCGCCTCCACCTCGGCGAAGAGGCCTTTGTCGCCGCCGCCGACCACTCCCTTCTCGAGGGGATGGTCGTCCTCGGCGACAATACCCACGTCCAGGGGGGGGCGCGCCTGAAAAACTGCGTGGTGGGTCGCAACTGCATCATCGAGGACGGCGCCGAGCTTGAAGACGCCGTTCTCTGGGACAACGTCTATCTGAAGAAGGGGTGTCGAATCAAAGGGGCGGTCCTCTGCCACAACGTGCGCGTCGGCCGCGGCGTGGTGATCGAGGAAGGGGCGGTCATCGGCGACGAAACGACCATCGGCGACGAGGCCTACATCAAAAAAGACGTCAAGGTCTGGCCGCGCAAGGTGATCGAGGGGGGGGCGATCGTCACCACCAACCTGATCTGGGGGGAGAAGTGGCGCAAGAGCCTTTTCGAAGGGGCGCAGGTCCGGGGCCTGACCAACGTCGAGCTGACCCCTGAATTCACCGCCAAGCTCGGGGCGGCCTACGGCTCGACCCTCCCCAAGGACTCCTTCGTCCTCTGCGGCCGCGACGCCATCCGCTCCTCGCGGATGCTCAAACGCGCCTTCGTCGGCGGCCTCCTCTCGGCGGGAGTCAATGTCCGCGACACCAAGATGGTCTCCCTGCCGGTGCTCCGCTACAAGCTCACCACCTTCGGCGAAGTCGGCGGCATCCACTTCCGCCAGTCCCCGGAAGACCCCGCCGCCACCGAGATCATCTTCTTCGACGGCGACGGCGTGGAAGTCTCCTCGGCGACGGCCAAGGGGATCGAGCGGATCTATTACAAGGAAAATTTCCGCCGCGTCCACTACTCCGAGCCTGGAGGGATCTGGGAAATCCCGCGCATTTACGACTATTACCGGGAGGGATTCCTGCGTTCCCTCGACGCCGCCGCCCTGCGCCAGGCTGCCCCCAAGTTGGTCATCGACCTCAACCACTCCCCCGCCGGCGACCTGTTGCCGGCCCTGTTGACCGAGCTCGGCTGCGAGGTGATCGAGCTCAACTCCCACGTCAGCGAGAGCAGGACCGGCACCTCCACCGACCAGGTGGAGCGCGGGCTGGATCAGCTCTCAAGGATCGTCGTCACCCTCGGGGCCACGGCCGGCTTCTGGCTCGGCGCCTCGGGAGAGAAGCTGCAGCTCATCGACGAATCGGGAGCGGTCCTCACCGACATCGAGGCCCTCACCTCCCTGGCCGCCCTCGTCTGCCGGGCGGAGCGCGGCGGCATCCTGGCGGTGCCGGTGCCGACGCCGATGGTGGTGGAGACCCTGGCCCGGGAAGCGGGCCTGACGGTGAAGCGCACCAAGAACGACGGCCGCTCCCTGGTGGAAGCCGCCAAGGAACGTCATGTCCAGTTCGCCGCCTCCATGAACGGGCGCTTCGTCTTCCCCGCCTTTCAGCCGAATTTCGACGCCCTCTTTGCCGTCGCCAAGACCCTCGAACTCCTCGCCCGCACCGGCCAGACCCTGGGGCGCATTCGTCGCGCCGTTCCGACCCGCGCCTATCGCCACCTGCAGATTCCCTGCTCCTGGGAACTCAAGGGGGGGATCATGCGCAAAATGAGCGAGGATTCCGTCGACCAGGAGGCCTCCTTCATCGACGGCGTCAAGGTCCACCTGGGAGAGGACTGGGTCCTGGTCCTCCCCGACCCGCACAGCCCTGTGGCTCACATAGTCGTCGAGGCCGGCGACCCGAAGCGGGCCGAGGCGCTTCTCGAAGGTTACCGCCGCAAGGTGGAAGCCTGGAAACTGGAGCTGAACCAGCAGGGATAGCCTTCGGGGAAAGGATCCGCCGTGTCGGAGCTGCGCTGGGACCCGCTGAAGCTGAGCTGGGTCATCATCACCAACGGAGGGGGGCGCCGCCCCCGCGACTTCTTCGTCGCCCGCCAGCAGGTGGATCTCTCCCTCTGTCCCTTCTGCCCCGGACAGGAGGCAAAGACCCCGGGGGAGCTTTTCGTCATCCGCAACTCGGGGAGCGACAACGGCCCGGGGTGGCGGGTGCGGGTCATCCCCAACAAGTTTCCGGCTCTCGGAATCGAAGGGACGCTCGACAAGCGGAGTGTGGGGCTGTACGATGCCATGAACGGCATCGGCGCCCACGAGGTCATCGTCGAAAACCCCGACCACGACCGCGGCATGGCCCAGTTCGAAAGCGCAGAAATCGTCGATATCCTCAGGGCCTACCGGGCACGGCTACTCGATCTGCGCCGGGACGTGCGTTTCCGCTACATCCTGATCTTCAAGAACCACGGCGTCGAGGCGGGCGCGGGAATCCCCCATTCCCACTCCCAGGTCATCGCCCTGCCGATTACGCCGCCGGTGGCCGCCACCGAACTGATGGTCTGCCGGGAATACTACGAGCGCAAGGAGCGCTGCCTCGTCTGCGACCTGCTGGCCCAGGAGCGCGCCGACGGCCGGCACATCATCCGCGACGACGGCCATTTTCTCGTCTATGCCCCCTTTGCCTCCTGCTTCCCCTTTGAGATGCGCATCGTTCCGGTGAAACACAGCCACGATTTTGCCCTGATGACCGACGCCGAGCTTCTTCTGCTGGCCGACACCCTCAAGGACTCCCTGCAGCGCCTGGGTCAGGTCCTGCATGACCCGCCCTACAATTTCGTTCTTCACAACGCCCCCCCCATGCACCAGCGGCTGGGGAAACCGGCCTACTGGGGATCGCTCCCCTACGATTACCACTGGCACATCGAGCTCGTTCCGCGCCTCACCAAGATCGCCGGCTTCGAATGGGGGACCGGATTTTACATGAATCCCATTCTCCCGGAAGAGGCTGCACGCTATCTGCGCGAGGCCGACCCGTCCTTCACCCTCTGACCCCGCGCCGACCCCCGCACCCTTTTTCCCCGAGGCCCTGCCGGCGGCGCCATGGAAAAATATGAACGAGGCAAACCCGAACCTCAGACCCTACTTCCCCCTGGGGCTGCAGATCTCCCGACAGGCACGGCGGCTGTTCACCCTGGATGACCTCCTCGAAACTCCCCACCCGACCATCTACGCCCTGCGCCTCCTCTCCTCCGCCCTCCAGGGCAAGGAAGGGGGGCTGAAGGCCAGTGCCGGCCAGCTCTATCTTCTGGCGCTCCTCGGCCAGGCCTGCCGCCTTGCCGCCGGGCACTACCTGGCGGCGCGCCACTGCCGGGTCGACAGGGGGGAGGTCGCCGTCGGAGAGCGGAGGATTTTTCTGCCGCCGCTGACGACGGCGCTGCATTCCTTCGTCGCCCTCTATCCCCCCTCCCCGGTCACCGGCCCCGACGATTTCCTTCAGGACGCCGCGGGGCGGCTGCAAACGGCCATCGAACTCTTCCTTCTGGCAACCCAGATGGACAACCCGGCCGCCGGCCCCCTTTCCCCCCTCTTCGACGACGGGCCGCTGCGGGAGCGCGCTGCCTACCGGGAGGTGCTGCAGGAGCTCGACCGGGAGCTTGCCGGCGAGGAAGTCCCCGGACTTTTCGGCGGTTCCCTCCTCGAGCTGCTCTCGGCCCCGGCAAAAAACGCCCCCCATTCCCTTTCGGCGCAACTCGACTACGTCCGCCGGACCTGGGGCTCCTTTCTCCCCGCCGATTTTCTCCGTGCCATCCTCACCGCCTCCGATCTGCAGGGTGAAGAAGAAACGATCCGGGGTTTCGCTCCCGGGCCGGCCCGGGCGCCCCATTTCAGCGGGGACGAACGGGAGGCCTTCTCCGCCGATGCCGACTGGATGACCAACGCCGTGCTGATCGCCAAGACGATCTACGTCTGGCTCGACCAGCTCAGCCGCAAATACCGCCGGGAGATTTCCACCCTCGACCGGATCCCCGACGAGGAACTCGACCTGCTGGTGCGCTGGGGATTCAATGCCCTGTGGCTCATCGGCATCTGGGAACGCTCCCCGGCCTCGCAGGAGATCAAGCGGCGGATGGGGAACCCCGAGGCGGTCTCCTCGGCCTATTCCCTCTACGACTACGTCACCGCCGCCGATCTCGGCGGCGAGGCGGCCCTGGGCGATCTGCGCCGGCGCTGCGAGTCCCGGGGGATTCGCCTCGCCTGCGACGTCGTCCCCAACCACACGGGAATCTACTCCCGCTGGACTCTCGAGCATCCCGAGTGGTTCGTGCAGGTCGACACCCCTCCATTTCCGGCCTACCGCTTCACCGGCCCCGACCTCTCCGGCGACCCGGCCGTCGTTCTGCAGATCGAGGACGGCTACTGGACCCACAGCGACGCGGCGGTGGTCTTCTGCCACCGCGACCGGGCCAGCGGCCGGGTGCGCTATCTCTACCACGGCAACGACGGCACCCACATGCCGTGGAACGACACCGCCCAGCTCAATTTCCTGATTCCCGAGGTGCGCGAAGCGGTGATCCGCACCATTCTCCACGTCGCCCGCACCTTCCGCATCATCCGCTTCGACGCGGCGATGACCCTGGCCAAGAAGCACTTCCAGCGCCTCTGGTTCCCCCAGCCGGGGGGGGGTTCCGGGGTGCCGAGCCGGGCCGAGCACTGGATGAGCCGCGAGGCCTTTGAAGAGGTCTTCCCCACGGAGTTCTGGCGGGAAGTGGTCGACCGGGTCGCCGCAGAAGCCCCCGACACCCTCCTCCTCGCCGAGGCCTTCTGGCTCATGGAGGGGTTCTTCGTCCGCACCCTCGGCATGCACCGGGTCTACAACAGCGCCTTCATGCACATGCTCAAGAGCGAGGAAAACGGCAAGTACCGCGCCGTCGTCAAGGAAATCCTCGGCTTCAACCGGGAAATTCTCAAGCGCTTCGTCAACTTCATGAACAATCCCGACGAAGCGACGGCGGTGGAGCAGTTCGGCCGCGGCGACAAGTATTTCGGCGTCGCCGTCCTTCTGGCGACCCTGCCCGGCACCCCCATGTTCGGCCATGGCCAGGTGGAAGGGCTCCAGGAGAAATACGGCATGGAGTACCGGCGCGCCTACTGGGACGAAGTCCCCGACGAGGCCTTCATCCGTCACCACGAAGGACAGATCGCCCCCCTCCTCCACCGCCGCCACCTCTTCAGCGACGCGCGCCACTTCGTCTTCTATGATTTCGAGAGCGGCGGCGCCGTCGACGACAACGTCTTCGCCTACAGCAACCGCTGCGGCGACGAGCGCTCCCTGGTCGTCTATCACAACCGTCACGGCGAAACCGGCGGCTGGCTGCGCCGGGGCGTCTCCCAGAACCCCGTTCCCCTCGCCGGCGAACTCGGCCTGCGGAGCGAGCCGGATCTCTACTGCCGCTTCCGCGATCACCGCAGCGGTCTCGAATACCTGCGCAGCAGCCGCCGGCTCTTCGAAGAGGGGCTCTACCTCTTCCTCGGCCCCTACCAGTACCATGTCTTCCTCGACATCCGGGAATTTGCCGACAGCACCGGCCTCTGGGGAGAGCTCTGTCGAAATCTTGACGGCAGGCCGGTGGCGAACCTGGACCAGGAGCTGCGCCGCCTGCGCTATGCCCCCCTCCTCGCCGAATTCAACAGGACCCTGGCCCCGCGCCGCCGGGAGGAGATCTCCGCCCTTCTTACCCCCGGAAGCAGCGCTGCCGAACGGACCCGGGGATTTAACCGCTTCGCCGGTCAACTCGCTGTTTTCCTGCAAACCCTGTCCCGGTTCACAGGGACAGAGGGAAATCCCGACGCCCTGGCGCAAGCCCTGCTCCGGGAACTCGGCGACCTCTGTACCCTCCTGTCTCTCGACGGCGAAGAAGAGGGGCAGGGGTTGGCCCTGAAATTGCTTAAAGGCTCCCTGGGCGGAGGACCGCAGGAAGGACTCCCCTCCCGCCTCATAAGGGTTTTCCTCCCCTACCTGGCTCTGCACCGGATCGGCGAACTCGCTGAAAATGGCACTCCGGAGCTCTCGGCGGCCTGGATGGAGGAGTATCTTCTGGGCGAAGAACTGCAGCGCCTGCTGCCGTCGGAAACGGCGCCGCGGGACGCCCTCCTTGTCAAAATTCTGACCCGGTTTCAGAAGATCCGGGAAACCGAGGGAGGCGCGGTCGACTTCGCCCGGCTCCTCGATGACGGGGACGTGCAGGGTTTTCTCGAGGTTCACCCCTTCGAGGGGACCCGCTGGTTCAGCCGCGAGCGTCTCGAGGAGCTGAGCGGCGGCCTGTTCGTCGTCTCCGCCCTCGCCGGCGCCTCCCGTCCCCTCACGGGGACCCGGCTCATCGACAAGTTAACCCAGCTGCAAGACCTCTCTTCGACCGTCTGCCGCACGGCGGAAGCGGCCGCGTACCGATTCGACCCGTTCCGGGACCTTCTTTGCGCCTCTCAGGAGGACCGGGGAGCCCTCCCGGCCCAGGGTTCAGCTCCCATTGCCCGAAAAGGGCGAAGGTCCCCTGCCATGAAGATCCTCCTGGTCGCCTCCGAAGTCGCACCCTACGCCAAGACCGGCGGCCTCGCCGACGTTGCCGGTTCGCTCCCCACGGCCCTGCGCCAGCTCGGTCACGACGTGCGCATCATCCTCCCCTGCTACCGGACGGTGGAGGAAAAACACTCGCTGCGCAAGGGGCGCAAGAGCGTCGAGGTGGCCATCGGCGGCGAGTTGCACAAGGGGATGCTGCGCCAGCACTCCCTCGATGGCGTCCCGGTCTACTTCATGGAAAATCGCGACTATTTTCATCGCGACGGCCTCTACGGAACGGCGGAGGGAGATTATCCCGACAACGCCGAGCGCTTCGGCTTCTTCTGCCGGGCCGTTCTGGCGCTGCTGCGGCGCCTTGATTTCCGCCCCGACGTTCTCCACCTCAACGACTGGCAGACCGGGCTGATCCCGGTCCTCCTCAAGACCGAGTTCAGGGACGACCCCTTCTACCGCACCATCGGCACCCTGATGACCATTCACAATCTCGGCTACCAGGGGCTCTTCCCGCCGGAGGTTCTCCCCCTCCTCGGCCTGCCGCCGCAACTCGGCACCCCCGAAGGGATCGAATACTTCGGCAAGGTCTCCTTCCTCAAGGGTGGACTGATCTACTCCGACCTTCTCAACACCGTCTCCCCCACCTACTGCCGGGAGATCCAGACGCCGCAGATGGGACACGGCTTCGACGGCATCCTCGCCAGGCGCAGCAAGGCGCTGCACGGCATTCTCAACGGCCTCGACACCCGGCTGTGGAATCCGGCCTTCGACTCCGCCCTCGCCCGGTCCTACGACGAGAACGATCTGCGGGGGAAGGCCGTCAACAAAAAGGCCCTGCAGGCGCAGCTCGGCCTGGAGGCCGATCCGTCGATCCCCCTGGTCGCCATGGTCACCCGTCTCGACACCCAGAAGGGGCTCGATCTGGTGGAGGATGCCTGGGAACGCCTCCTTGAGCGCCCCCTGCAGTTTGTCCTCATCGGCAGCGGCGAGCAGATCCACACCGAGCGCTTCGCCCGCCTCAGGGACCGCTACCCCGGACGGGTCTCCATCAACCTCGCCTTCGACGACACCCTCTCCCGGCGCATCTATGCCGGCAGCGACCTCTTCCTGATGCCGAGCCACTACGAACCCTGCGGCCTCGGCCAGCTCATCGCCCTGCGCTACGGCTCCATCCCCGTGGTCCGCAAGACCGGAGGGCTGGCGGACACCGTCATCGATCCCGCCGACAACCCCCGCCAGGCCAACGGCTTCACCTTCACCGAAGAGACGGCCGACGCCCTCCTCGGCGCCCTCGACGCCGCCCTCGCCCTCTACGGCGATCGGCGCAACTGGCTGAAACTGGTCAAACGGGGGATGTCCCAGGATTTCTCCTGGCGGGGATCGGCCGAGCACTACCTGGAGCTCTACCGCAGAATCATGGAGGGAAAGCGTGTCTGAGGATCAACGGATTGAAGAGGAGGAGGAAAAGCCCGAGCCGCAGCGCTTTCCCGAGTTGGAGGAGTTGCAGCGCGAAGTCGAGAAGCGGATCCGCGACAACCGCCGTTTTCTGGAAAATTTTCTCGACGACAGCTTCAAGGATGAGGACGAGGAGGTCGACGGCGAGGACGAGCCTTTCGAGGAGCTTTAGTCTTTTTTATCCTGGCCGGTGAGAAACTCTTCCCACTCCACCGGCAGCAGGTGCTGCTTGCGGCTGTTGCAGGCCTTGCAGGCGGCAACGCAGTTCCCCCGGCTGCTCTTCCCGCCGCGGACAATCGGCAGGATATGATCGAGGGTCAGTTCCCGAGGGGGAAAATTCCCGCCGCAGTAATGACAGATCCCCGACGCGATGCGATTCTTCCACCACTGGCTCTTGCGCAGCTCCCGGGCTTTCTCCCGCTCGCGGCGCATCTCTTCTTCGGACACCTCGACACAAAAATCCATGCTGTTACCTCCGGATGGGCCGTCATTGTACTCCAGGGCCGGCCACCGGACAAGCCTTCACGCAGTCCGCCCCCTGAGCCCTGGCGAATAAACGGGTACTCTCCCCCCTCCCTTGCAACTCGACACCCCGAAAACCCGGGATTTCCGCAAATCGACCGCCCTGCGGCGCAGGGTTGCGGTGGCCTTCCCCGCTGTTGAATGCGTTTACAAAAATAGCATGGTGGTATATCTTGGGGCAGTTTCATGCCGGGAGCAACCGACTTCTTCCACCCGCTTCGAAAATTCTCCGGCTTATAAATTCTCCGACATGAGAGTTGGTTCAATGACCTCCAAATACGAGCGCTACTCAAAAGAAGAACTGGTCCGCATCATCATCGGAAGAGTGGATGAATCCTCAGACTAAAGATTTTTGTTGTCAGATGCTGACGACAACCCTTCAAAAACTCAAAGAGGTTCAATTGTGAAAACGCTTTTTGTAGCATGGCAGGATGAAGGGCATAGTCGTGCGTGGTATCCCATCGGTCGATTAGACGCCGACGTAGCCAAGTCTCGCTTTGAATTCAGCTACACCCAAGGTGCCGAAATCGCACGACAGCGGGCGGGTCTCGAACCTCTCGATGCCTTCCCGGATTTCCATAAGATCTACAAATCGTCGGAGCTATTCCCTCTTTTCCGCAATCGGATTCTCGGAGCGGGGCGTGAGGATTTCAATGAATATATTCAGCTACTTGGGCTTGACCCAAAACATGCCGGTCCTCTCGATATTCTGGCTTTAACCGGCGGAGAGCGCCAAACCGACAATCTGGAGGTTTTTCCGAAAATTGCCCGCCACAAAAACGGCGACTTTTCTTGCCGTTTCTTTTTACATGGATGGCGCCACGTTAACGAACCTGCACAGCAACGCCTTTTAAGCCTCACCAGCGGTGATCATCTTCAGGTGTCGATCGAGCTGAATAATCCGGCAACCGTTCTCGCAGTCCAGCTGCAAACCCCCAACGATTATCACATGCTCGGTTGGACACCACGCTATTTGGTGAATGACCTCTTCCAGGCAATCTGTGAATCGCCTAACGACATTCGCGCTACCGTTGTCAAAGTCAACCCCGCTCCGGCTCCAACCAAGCAACGGATTCTGGTCGAAATCAAAGGGCGGTGGTCCCCGAACTATAAGCCCATGGATACGGAGGCGTTTCAGCCGCTATCTGGAAACCTGCATTAAAGGTTCGATTCGCAGTTATTTTTTTTAGTGAAAACACCTGCCGAGCAACAGAACCGGAGCGGTCTTAGAGTACAAGGACTACCGTAAATCGGCCGAATTCAAGCCGGTTGCTCGGGAGATCGAGGCCATCAGTTCGGCGTATCACGTGAAGCCTCACCAAATTGGAATTCCTACCTACCGGCCGCTAACTCCTCTTTTCGCGAATCAATGCGGCTTTCAATTCGGCCTTTCATTCTTCTTTAGGTGCCCCGTGAAAATCGTCTCCTTCAACGTCAACGGCCTGCGCTCGCGCCTCCACCAGCTCGAGGCGCTGATAAAGAGTCACGCCCCCGAGATCATCGGCCTGCAGGAAACCAAGGTGCAGGACGGCGACTTCCCCGTCGGGGCCATCGAGGCCCTCGGCTACCATGCCGTCTACAGCGGCCAGAAGACCCACTACGGCGTGGCGCTCCTCTCCCGGGAGAAACCCTCCGCGGTCCGGATCGGCTTTCCCGACGAGGGTGACGAGGCGCAGAAGCGCTTCATCGCCGCCTCCTACACCCTCTCCGGGGGGGAGACCCTGCGGGTCATCAACGGCTACTTCCCCCAGGGGGAGAGTCGCGACCACCCGGTGAAGTTCCCGGCAAAAAAAGCCTTCTACGCCGACCTGCGGCGCTATCTTGAAAATCACTGCGACCCCGCCGCCCCGTTGGCGGTGCTGGGGGACTTCAACGTCGCTCCCCTCGATACGGACATCGGCATCGGCGCCGACAACGCCCGGCGCTGGCTGCGCACCGGCAAGACCTCCTTCCTCCCCGAGGAACGCGCCTGGTTCCAGGAGCTCCTCGACTGGGGTCTCATGGACGCTTTTGGCGCCCTGCACCCCGACATCGACGACCGCTTCAGCTGGTTCGACTACCGCAGCCGCGGTTTCGAGGCCGACCCCAAGCGCGGCCTGCGCATCGACCACATCCTCCTCAGCCGGCCCCTTCTCGAGCGCTGCCTGAGCGCCGGCATCGATTACCATATCCGCGCTCTGGACCGGCCCTCGGACCACTGCCCCGTGTGGGTGGAGCTGGCCTCGGAGCAAACCCCGTCCTGAAAGAGGATCGCACCGGCAATCCTCAGCCGCTCCCCCTCCCCGCTTGCACATTTCGGAGAAATGTGCGATCTATGAGGCCGTCCCAACCGGCACCTGCGACACCCCCGAGAACATTTCCCCAAGGATGAAGATTCGATGAAGGTTCTGATCATCGGCGCAGGTCAAGTCGGCTATTTTCTCTGCGAGCGGCTCTCCATCGAGGGGCACGAAGTCACCCTTGTCGACCGCAACCAGGAACAGCTGCGCCGCGCCCAGGACCGCCTCAACGTCCTGGGGATCTGCGGCAACGGCGCCAGCGCCGAGACGATGGAGCAGGCGGGGATCCAGGGGACGGACATCTTCATCGCCGTCACCGATCTCGACGAGGTCAATATCCTCGCCTGCCTTCTGGCCCGGGAATACGGAGTCAAGACCCGGGTGGCGCGCGTGAAAAGTATCGAGTACTCCGGGGGGGGCGCCCGCCTCTCCAAGGAAAAGCTCGGCATCGACCTGCTGATCAACCCCGACGACGCCGTCGCCGAGGAGATGGTCAAGATCGCCGGCCGCAGCGGCACCTTCGATGTCGCCGAGTTCGTCGAGGGGCAGATCCAGTTCCTCGGCTACCGCATCGCCGAAGGGAGCCCCCTGTGCGACCTGACCCTGCGGGAGCTCGGCGAGATCCGCGGCATGTACCGCTTCGTGGTCACCGCCATCGGCCGCGGCGGCAAGACCATCATCCCCCGGGGGGACGACGTCATTCAGGCCGGCGACAGCATCTTCATCTGCGCCCACCAGAAGGATCTCCCGGCGATCCAGTACCTCCTCAAACTCGAGGAGGAGGAAAAACGCAAGCGGCCGCGGGTCTTCATCCTCGGCGGCGGACGCATCGGCTTGCGCATCGCCGCCGAGCTGGAGCGACAGCGTTTCGACGTACGACTGGTGGAACGGGACGAGGCGCGCTGCGAAAAGCTCTCGGCCAAGCTCAAGCGGTCGATGGTGATCCATGCCGAGGGGACGGACATCAGCACCCTGGTCGACGAAGGGGTCGAGGGAGCGGACGTCTTCATTGCCGTCACCGGCAGCGACGAGACCAACATCCTCTGCGGCCTCCTCGCCAAACAGCACGGCGCCCGGCGCTCCCTGATCCTGGTCAACAAACCCGAACTTCTCAACCTGGCGCCGACGCTCGGCATCGACGCCTGCATCTCCCCCCGGCTGGCCGCCGCCGGCGCCATCCTGCTGCATGTGCGCCGCGGCGAGATCCTCTCCCTGGCCACCATCGAGGGGAGCAACGCCGAAGTCCTGGAGATCCTCATCAAAAAGGAGAGCGGAATTCTCGGCACCCCCCTGCGGGAGCTGCGCTTTCCCGTCGGCGCCATCATCGGCGCCATCGTCCGCGGCGACAGTTATGAGATCCCCACCGGCGAAAGCGCCCTGCAGCAGGGGGACCGGGTGGTGGTCTTCGCCCTCTCCGGAGCCCTGGGCCGGGTGGAGAGGTTCTTCGAATAGATGAATGCCATCCTCACCCTGCGCATCCTCGGGGCGCTCCTCGTCTTCCTCGCCGCCGCCCTCCTCCTGCCGATCCCCTTCTCCTTCTACTACCGGGACGGCGCCGCCCTCTCCTTTCTCCTGGCGGCGGCCGTCTCCCTGGCGGTCGGCGCGACGCTCCTGTTGAACTGCCGCAGCGACCGCGAGTTTTCCGTGCGCGAAGGGTTTGCCGTCGTCACCTTCGGCTGGCTCTTCTACGCCCTCTTCGGCGCCCTCCCCTTCGTCTTCTCGGGAGCGATCCCCTCCTACCTCAACGCCGTCTTCGAAACCATGAGCGGCTTCACCACCACCGGCTCGACCATCCTCACCCGGATCGAAGGGCTGCCGCAGAGCATCCTTCTCTGGCGAGCCCTGACCCACTGGCTGGGGGGCATGGGGATCATCGTCCTCTCCCTGGCGATTCTGCCGATGCTCGGCGTCGGGGGGATGCAGCTCTTCAAGGCCGAGGTCCCCGGCCCGACCGCCGATCGCCTCAAACCGCGCATCCAGGACACCGCCAAGCTCCTCTGGGGGGTCTATGTCCTGCTGACGGCCGTGGAGACGGTCCTGCTCATGGCCGGAGGAATGACCTTCTTTGACGCCCTCTGCCACTCCTTCGCCACCCTGGCCACCGGCGGATTTTCGACCCGCAACACCTCGGTCGCCGCCTACGACAGCGCCTATATCGACTATGTGATCACGGTCTTCATGTTTCTGGCCGGAGTCAACTTCTCCCTCCATTACTACGCCCTGCGGGGAAGAATCCGCGAATACTGGCGCAACGAGGAGTTCGTCTTCTACCTGCTGGTGACCTTCGGAGCCACCGCCCTCCTCGTCTTCTTCAACCACGGCACCGTCTACACCTCCCTGGCGGACAACCTGCGCTTCAGCGCCTTCCAGAGCACCTCGATCCTCACCACCACCGGCTTCGGCACCGCCGACTACGAGACCTGGCCGGTCATCGCCCAGTACCTGCTGGTCTTTCTCATGTTCATCGGCGGCTGCGCCGGCTCCACCGGCGGCGGGATGAAGGTCGCCCGCATCCTCCTCCTCTTCAAGCACGCCCAGGTGCAGATCTACCGCCTCATCCACCCCCGGGCGGTGCGCCTCGTCAAGCTCGGAGCGACCCCCGTCGACCGCGAGGTGATGCAGGCGATCCTCGGCTTTTTCGCCCTCTACATGGGGGTCTTCGTCGTCGCCTCCTTTTTGATGGCCGCCACCGGGATGGATCTGGTCTCCTCGGGAGGCGCGGTGATCGCCACCCTCAGCAACATCGGCCCCGGTCTCGGCACCGTCGGCCCCGCCGACAACTTCGCCCACGTCCCGGCCTTCGGCAAGGGGGTGCTGATTCTCTGCATGCTCCTCGGCCGGCTCGAACTCTTCACCGTCCTCGTCCTCATCTTCCCCTCTTTCTGGCGCAGGTAGTCCCAGCCGCCGCCGGAGGGGGTATAATGGGTGCATGATTTTTCCCCGCCCCCACTTCGCCCCCCTCGCCGCCCTCCTTCTGGCGGCGGCCCTGCTGCCGCCGGCCAAATCGGCCGGCAGGTCTCTGGAGGAGCGCTTCGTCTACTTTCCCGAGCGGGAACTGATCGCCACCCCCGCCGATTTCGGCCTCGATGCCCGGGAGGTGTGGTTTTCCGCCCCGGACGGCGTCAGGCTCCACGGCTGGTATCTCCCCGGCGACAGCACGGCCCCGCTCCTCCTCTTCTGCCACGGCAATGCCGGCAACATCTCCCACCGCCTGGAAAACCTCGTCCTCCTCCATCGCCTCGGCCTCAACGTCTTCATCTTCGACTACCGCGGGTACGGACGCAGCGATGGGACGCCCGGCGAAGAGGGGACCTATAACGACGGCCGGGGGGCCCTGGCCTGGCTGGAAGAAAACGGCTGGGCACCAGAGCGCATGGTCTATTTCGGCCGCTCCCTGGGGGCCGGAGTCGCTCTCCAGCTCGCCCTCGAAACGCCGCCGGCGGCCCTGATCCTCGAATCCCCCTTCCCCTCCATCGCGGCCCTGGGGTGGCACCATTCCCCCCTTCTCTACCTCCTTCTCGGCTGGGCCCTCGACGCCCGTTACGACAATCTCAATAAGATCGGGCAATTGCGTTGTCCCCTCCTCATCCTCCAGGGGACCGACGACGACATCGTCACCGAAAAAATGGCGCGGCGCCTCTTCGACCGCGCCTCACCCCCCAAGAAGTACCACCCGATCCCGGGCGCCGGACACAACGACACCTACGAGGTCGGCGGCGCGCCCTACTGGGAGGCCTGGCGCTCCTTTCTGCGCGATTACACCCCCTGAAACGGCAAGAGGGAGAAGCCGCAGCCTCCCCCCCTTGCCAGATCTCGCTGAAAAATCCGGACCTATCCCCCCTTGACCCGGCACCCTTTTCCCTCCAGATGAGCGCGCAGGACGTCGCGCTGATCTCCCTGGATCTCCAGCTCATCGTTCTTGAGTGTCCCCCCGGCCCCGCAGAGATTCTTCAGCTCCCGCAGCAGCTCCTTCATCTCGGCGGCCGGAAGAACGAGGCCGGCTGCCACGGTGACCGGTTTGCCGCGGCGCTTTTCCAGGCGCAGTCGCACCTGCTGGCGCTGCGGCGTCACGACCGGGGTATCCTTCGGACAGCGGCATTCGGAGGCAGAGCGTCCGCAGGCCTGACACCCCGTGTCCAGGCTCCACCCCTCTCCAGCGGTGAGATGACGGGACTTTACAGCCATGTCAGGCTCCTAGCCGAGGGAGATGAAACCGAGCTGACGGCCGGTCAGGCCACCGTCACGGCGATAGGAGAAGAAGAGTTCGCGATGGCAGCAGGTGCACTCCTGGGCCGTCTCGATGCGCGCCGGGGCCAGGCCGGCTCCTTCGAGCTGCAACCGGCAGCTCTGCTGCAGATCGAGCTGCCACTGCCCCAGAGCCACCTCCCGGGAGATCTCGTCCCAGTAGCCGCTCCCGGCGCGGAAGGCGTCGCGGACCGGCCGGTCGACCTCGTACTTGTGGGCGCCGATCCCCGGTCCGACGGCCGCCAGCAGATCGGCGGGGCGGCAGTCGAAACTATTGACCATGGCCTCCACGGCCTTGCCGATGATCCCGGCCGCGGCCCCCCGCCAACCGACGTGAACGGCGGCCGCCACCTGGCGCACCGGATCGAGGAGGAGAACGGGGTAGCAGTCGGCGACCAGGACCCCGATCATGATCCCCGGCTGGTTGGTGATCACGGCATCGCATTCGACAGTCTGGAAGTGGGAGAAGTCGGGATTCTCCTCGTCGATGACCAGAATGTCGGTGCCGTGGACCTGACGCACGGTGAGGAGGAGATGGGGGGGGAGATCGAAGGCCCGGGCGAAGGTGGAGCGGTTCCCCTCGACGTTGTAGCGGGGATCCTCGGTATTGTATCCGAGATTGAGCGAGTTGTAGGGAGGACGGCTGACCCCGCCGTTGCGGGTGCTGAACCCCGCCTTCAGGGGGGAGTCGGCGACCCAGGACGGCTGAAGGTAGTTGATCTTTGCCTGGCGTACAATTTTCATGAATCGGTAAACTCCTCGAAATCCGGCTTAGACCTGCGGCCGGTATTTGTTTTCCAGATAGTCGATGATTTCCTGCATGTCGGGAGGGAGGGGACTTTCGAACTCGAGATATTCGCCGCTGGCCGGATGGACGAACCCGAGAATCCGGGCGTGGAGAGCCTGGCGGCTGAGGGCCCGAATCGACTGGCGCAACCGGGTGTCGGCGAGGGCGGCGGATCGACCGGTATTGCCGTAGGTCGGGTCCCCGACGATGGGATGGTTCATTTCCGAGAAATGAACGCGGATCTGGTGGGTGCGTCCCGTCTCCAGGCTGAGCTCGACCAGGGTCAACCGATCCTGGTCGAAGCGCCGCAGCACCCGCCAGTGGGTCACCGCCCGCCGTCCGGCGCGCCCCTTGCTGCTCATCTTCTTGCGGTCGGTGGGATGACGGCCGATCGGCTTGTCGACGAACCCGGTGTCCTGGGGCAACTGACCATGGACCAGGGCGACATAGCGCCGCGTGATGCTGTGGGCGTGGAACTGGGCGGCGAGGTGATTATGGGTGGCATCGTCCTTGGTGGCCACCATGACCCCCGAGGTCTCCCTGTCGAGGCGATGGACGATCCCCGGCCGCAGTTCGCCGCCGATTCCCGAAAGGTCCTGACAGTGGAAGAGAAGAGCATTGACCAGGGTCCCCTCCTGATGCCCGGGGGCGGGGTGGACGACCATTCCTGCCGGCTTGTCGACGACGATCAGGTGGCAGTCTTCATAGAGAATGGAAAGGGGGATCTGCTGGGGGAGGGCCAAGGCGGAGGCGACCGGGGGGACGACAACGGTCAGAACTTCCCCCCCCTTGAGGCGTGCACCGGCCTTGACCGGAGTCCCGGCGATCTCGACCCGCCCCTCGTCGACGAGCTTTTTCAGCTGCGAGCGGGTCAGGTCGGGGAGGACTTCGACGAGAAAATGGTCGAGCCGCTCGGAAGGACGTCCGATATCAAAGGTAAAACGGTAAATATCCTCCATCTACCAGATAGAGCTCTCGATCTTCCCGGCCTGTTTGATCATGACGTCGACGATGGCGCGATCGAAGAGATGATCGCGGCTTTCGAGTTCGGGGGAAACCCGACTGTGAAAATGGTCGCGGCCCTCCTTGAGCTCTTCGGTGAGGATCTCGAAAATATTGTCGTTCTTGATCCCCTCCTTGACCTTCTCCTGGTTGTAAAGAGCAATGTCGGAGACGATCGCCCGCGCCAGCCGAAAGGCGAGATCCGGGTTATCCACAAGTCTGGCCATGGTTCCTCCCTTGAAAACATAGGGTCAGAAGGTTGGATAGCTCCTGCCGTCAATCGCTGGCAGAGTAGCGAAAAAATGGGGTTCTGTCAATTGTTCCGCATCCCTTCGAGGGATTCGACGAAGCGGAAGAGTTCGGGATGGCCGCCGCGAAAATCGCAGGCCCAATCCCCCTGCAGACGATCGACCAGCCAGGTGTCGACCAGAAACGTGGCAATCCCCGCCTTGCCGGCGCCGAGATCGTGTTCGGTGTCGTTACCGACCATCAGCGTCTCTTCGGGGGCGAGGCCGAGACGGGCGAGAACGTCGCCGAAATACCTGGGGTTGGGCTTGCAGTAGCGGCTGTCATCGTAGCAGGTGACAAATTCGAAGGGGAAATCGGCGACTCCGGCCCAGGCCAGGCGCGCCTCGACCAGGGGCCGGGGAAAGACCGGATTGGTGGCGATGGCCACCTTGAGGCCGCGGGCGAAGCAGGCCGCAAGGATCGGTCGCGCCAGGGGGAGGGGGCGGACGAGGGAGGCGAGGCTCTGCAGGCCGTCCTGGCAGTAGGAAAGGAGGCGCTCGTTGAAGAGGTCGGCGGCGATCCCGAGGTGGCGCTCGATCCCCGAAAGGAAGAGTTCCTCGTTGGTCACGGCGCCATCGTCGCTGGTCAGCAGGGCAAAGGTCGCAGCCCGCACCACCTCGGCAAAGAGGGGGCGGGGGGCAAGATCGGTGAAGCAGGCGGAAAGCCCCCGGACGTAGGCGGGGATGAAATCCCCCATTTCCACCTGCAGCAGGGTTCCGTCGAGGTCGAAGAGAACCCCCCTGATGCCTTCCCGTCGAGCTGCATCCACCCTCGTTTTCCTCCCCTTGAACTGCGACCACCCGGCAAGAGGCCGGGAACGGCCAGAGTAACACAGGAGCGCCCGGCATCAGAAGCTTAATCTCCCCCGGCCCGGAGCGGACCGTTGCCGACAAAGACCTTGACTTCAAATCCACGGCGGAGTAGAAACACTTGTAAAAACAGGGGGGTAACAAAACAATGGAAAACATCCGCGAGGAAGTCAAGGAACTGCAGATCGGCTTCAAGATCCGCCGTCTGCGCCAGGAGCGGCGGATGACCCTGCAGGATCTCGCCACGGCCACCGGCCTCTCCAAGCCCCTGTTGTCCCAGATCGAGAACGAACAGGTCATTCCGCCCCTGGGGACGCTGCTGCGCATCTCCAAGGCCTTCAGGGTGGCGCTGCACACCTTCTTCCAGGAGGAGGGGAGCAGCGAAAAATGCATCCTGGTGCGCGCCGGAGAAAGTCACCGCCTGCGCCGCGGCCGCGGCGGCAGTGAGGTCCAGACCCCCTATACCTATTATTCGCTGGCCTACGGCAAGAAACACCGCAACCTCGAGCCGTTTCTCATCGAGTTCGAGACGCGCCGCTGGCAGTCCGAGCTGCAGGTGAGCCACGAGGGGGAAGAGTTTCTCTTCCTCCTCGAGGGGGGGCTCGAATTCCACTACGGCGACCAGGTGATGACCCTCGCCCCCGGCGACTCGGTCTATTACGACTCCACCGAGCCCCACGGCTTCATCGCTCCCGGAGACGCGCCGACCCGGGCCGTCGCCGTCCTCTACTCGCGGGAGAGCTGACCTTCCCCCCTTGACTTTCACCGCCGGTTTTCTAATCTTTCCTCAGGACCGCTCACCCGCCGAACCCGGGCGAAGGCGGCCCGAAACCCATCCCCGACAGGAGGTCACCCATGGCAAAGGTAGGAGTCATCCTCTCCGGCTGCGGCGTCAACGACGGCAGCGAAATCCACGAAGCGGTCCTCATCCTGCTGGCTCTCGACCGCGCCGGCGCCGAAGCGGTCTGCATGGCCCCGGACATCGAGCAGATGCACGTCGTCAACCACCTCACCGGCGAGGTCGCTTCCGGCGAAAAACGCAACGTCCTGGTGGAATCGGCGCGCATCGCCCGGGGAAAGATCCGCGACCTCCGGACGGTCAAGGCCGACGAGCTCGACGCCCTCATCTTCCCCGGCGGCTTCGGCGCCGCCAAGAATCTCTGCAACTTCGCCGTCAAGGGGCCCGACTGCACCGTCGACCCCGAAGTGGCGCGCCTGGTCCGCGAGATCGTCGCGGCGAAAAAACCGCTGGCGGCGGTGTGCATCGCCCCGGCCCTGATCTCCAGGGTTCTCGGCGACGACAAACTCGCCCACAAGCTGACCAT
>Ga0209231_1000477_pt1 | contig 22131 bp, 20 predicted proteins | sample Deesub45470m_DNA_FD_188086 | JGI IMG/M metagenome (GOLD analysis project Ga0209231, IMG submission 188086) | Deep subsurface microbial communities from North Pacific Ocean - 450_OLKR46/470m Metagenome (SPAdes) (version 2) | ecosystem: Environmental > Terrestrial > Deep subsurface > Unclassified ... | reverse complement strand
GCTGCCCTCTGCGGCAACTGGATGGCGTCAAGTCGTCGAGTGCGACGGGTTTCCGGGAAAGTTTTTTCAGTGCAGATCAAATTTCCCCGGCGGGATCATGCGGAAAATTCAAGGGTGGGTGGGGTAGCAGAATTGTGAAAAGCTGAAAAACTGGAAAGCTGCCGGACTGCAACACACAATGGGAAATGCTCAGTTCGATTCAATCAGCCTTGCCACATCGCCATGACACTCGGCACATTTGCCAACAAGCAGCAGATCACCGGACCTGAACTCGCCCGAGAAATTCGTGATGGTGCACAATCTACTCACTTTCAAAAAATGTCTGGTAGAGATATAGAGTGGATCAGAGTGAATTGATAGCAAAGAATGCCATCATTCCTGCATAGAGAAGTGTGGGAACGCAACTTCTCCATAACCTAGCAGACGATTTTATTGAATCGGTGAAATACCTGAACCCATGCAACACGCCAGCCTGAAGAAGATATATGGCATAGCCCAATACGACAACGGCTTGCGTACTGGATGATTGATTCCCGATTACTGAAAGAATCCCGATAATGCCGAATGCGAGATTGGCAAAGCCAACTTCAAACATCCAGTCTGGACGTTCTGTTTCCCAGCCCAATCGCTTTGCATCCGATTTATGAAAGATGACATGACGAATGAACCCAAGTATCCCAACAATTCCAACTGTGGAAAGCGTTACAATTTTCATTGAAACGCCCGGATTATCTGCAAGATAATAAAAACCAAAGGAAATCCCCACGAAACCGACCAACACCCCCAGATAACCAATTATTGCCGCCATTCGAATCTCCTTAGTTTGGTTTGCGTATGGTGCCTAACGAAGCTGAAGAAAAACTACATCCTGATTTGGCCATAGTATCCTCAAATTATCGCATGTGGCATTAGCAGAAAAGCCAGCGCGGTGTCGCACGACCAGCCTCCCCCTCACCCAATCGCTGCGAATCTCGGCACCATACCACCTTCCCACTCCACCATCTCCATGAAAGCATCCTTGGGACGCGTCCAGATCATGCCGTCAGCCGTTGACTGGTAAACCATCATGGCAACATCAGGATCAGCCTCCAGCCGAGCCTCGCAGACAATCTCATAGATACCGCCCTTGTAGTGCCGGTATTTCATTTTTCCTGCCCCGCAATCACGCTGATACTCACGTCACCCAGCGTCACCACTGCCCCAGAGCGTATTTTGGCCGTCTTGCGCAATTCCAGCTGGCCATCGACAGATACAATACCCTCGGCCACCAGTGCTTTGCCCGCGCCGCCGCTGTCGCATAGGCCGACCATTTTGAGCAGTTGGTTGAGCTCGACATATTCGCCGCTTAGTTGAAATTCAATTTCTTGCATAGGGAATTCCTAGTCTAATTAGAGTGATTGTATTTAATTAGTACGAAGGCGGGTGATGAACCCCTGATTTATCTATCTAGCACACGATCCCGACGAATCCGGGCGCTGACAGCACCACAACTGGCAGTGTCACATTACGCCTTACTCCAAGCCGATATTAATGCAACGCCACCGACCGCTCCTGAACGGTGCGCTCACCGGTTTTGATCCACTCTGGCCAAACATCTTTCGACCATTCGTTGATGACATAAAGCCCATGCAAAATCCCCAACCATTGACGCATTGGCAAAGCCTCCATTACAAAGGATGCCGACTGTCCATCCAAAGCATGAAATGTGAGCGTCACAGACTGTACATTTGTGGCGATGTCTACCGACGATGCCACCCATGCCACACTGGCCATCTGAGCCTGCACAGGAACCTGATGCTTCAATGCTGCTTTTGCAGCCTGTTGGGCAAAATTCTGCATGACCTCAGCGTGATGTGGGGCAGTTCGCTTATCTTCTAACAACGGAATCAACGCTGGCACCAGTCGCTTCAACATCCGCTGCGTCAACCAAATTACCACCGGACTGGCCGATGCAACTTCGCCGGACATGTGAATTCGATCCTCACTCTCAATGTATTCACAGGTGAGTCGTTCAAGCATAATCATTTCGTCACCGACTTTCCGAACACCGACTGCGGACAAGAAAAAAGCCTTGCATCGCTGCAAGGCTTTATCTGTCTGGCTCCCCGACCTGGATTCGAACCAGGGACCTGCGGATTAACAGTCCGTCGCTCTACCGGCTGAGCTATCAGGGAATGAAGAGGTGCGCATCATATAGATGATGCCCAAATCGGTCAACCTCAAATTAACTTTTTTGTCTGAATAGCGTCAAAAAGTCCCTTGCACCATGAAACCCGGGGCCCGCATACGCATCGTGCCACCCCTGCATGGCATGATAGTCGGCATCCATCCGCTGACGTGTCAGCCGTTCTGCGGCATAATGCGCACCTCGTTTCCTGAAAGTTTCCTGCAATGAAAATCACTGTAATCGGTTCCGGATATGTCGGTTTGGTGTCGGGCGCATGCCTGGCGGATTTGGGCAATGACGTGATGTGTGTGGATATAGACCCGCGCAAGATCGCGCTGCTCAACAACGGCGGCGTGCCCATCTACGAACCCGGGCTGGACGATGTCATCAGACGCAACATCGAGGCCGGTCGATTGCGTTTCACCACCGATGTCGCGATCAGCGTCGCACATGGCCTGGTACAGATGATCGCAGTGGGCACACCTTCCGGCGAGGACGGTTCGGCCGACCTGCAATACGTGGTCGCCGCCGCTCGCAGCATTGCCCGCCACATGACCGAATACAAGGTGATCGTGGACAAATCAACCGTCCCTGTCGGCACGGCTGACAAGGTCAAACTGTCCATGCAGGAAGAGCTGGACCTGCGCGGCATCAAAACCACCTTCAGCATGGTGTCAAATCCGGAATTTCTGAAAGAAGGCGCGGCGATCGACGACTTCAACCGCCCGGATCGCATCGTGATCGGCGCCGAAGATGAGACCGCCATCAAGATCATGAAAGAGATGTATGCACCCTTCCAGCGCAATCACGAACGCCTGATGGTGATGGATATCCGTTCCGCCGAACTGACCAAGTATGCGGCCAACGCGATGCTGGCCACGCGCATCTCTTTCATGAACGAACTGGCCAATCTGGCCGAACGCGTCGGCGCGGATATCGAACATGTGCGCAAAGGCATAGGTTCCGACCTGCGCATCGGCTACAGCTTTTTGTATGCGGGCTGCGGCTACGGCGGTTCCTGCTTCCCCAAGGACGTGCGCGCGCTGCAACGCACCAGTGCGGAATATGGCTTGCCTTCCAAAGTGCTGGAAGCTGTGGAACAGGTCAATAATGCGCAAAAATACATACTGCTGCAAAAAATCACCCGTCGCTTCGGCACCGACCTTAAGGGCAAGCACTTCGCCTTGTGGGGCCTGGCCTTCAAGCCCGGCACGGATGACATGCGCGAGGCCAGCAGCCGCGTGATTATGGAAGGTTTATGGGCGCTGGGCGCGACTGTCACCGCCTTTGATCCGGCGGCCATGAAAGAAACGCAACATATATACGGCGAGCGTGCCGATCTGCGCTATGCCGAAAACGCTAAGGATGCGCTGCATGGGGCCGATGCGCTGATTATCGTGACCGAATGGAAAGCCTTCAAAAGCCCGGATTTCTCGATCATCAAGGCGCGGCTGAAGCACCCGGTCATCTTTGACGGGCGCAACCTGTTCGAACCTGTTGAGATGAAAACACTGGGATTCGAGTATTACGGCATCGGGCGCGAAGGCTAGGGATATGCTAAGGAAGCGCTGATTAAATCGTCTTTGCGATAATCAGCGACTTGCCAGCTTGCTGGCTTAGTCGAATGGCTAGTAGTTTCATCAGGAGCGGCCTTTAGCCGCGAGGTACGTGGCGGGCGCGGCAAACCAGAAACCCTCTTTAATCAAGCAACTGGATTGCTTCGCATTGCTCGCAATGACGGCGCAATGAATAAATCGCGTTTCCTTAGGAATATGCTGATTTATTCACAATAAGCGTCATTGCGAGCGACCTTTAGCCGCGAACAAAGTGTGGCGGGTGGCAATCCAGAGGTTTTGCCTAATCTGACTGCCACGACCATCAGCCTGATGAAACTACTAGCCATTCCACTAGGCGAGCAAACGACGCTCACCAAGTGGCTGGTTATCGCAAAGACGGCATTCTGCCACGTACCTTCCGCCACGTACCTCGCGGCTAAAGGCATGGGCTAAGGGTATGACGATTTAATTAGCGCTTCCCTAGATCACAGCGGGCAGCGCCCGTTGTACCAAGCCGCATCAATACCTCACGTCATCATTCCACATCTCGGGACGAAAGCGCACCACGCGGTTGCGCCCTGATTCCTTGGCGTTGTACATGGCCACATCGGCATACTTGACGGCCTGCCAGAAAGTATCACTGTCCAGCGGAAATTCGGCGATGCCGATGGAAATGGTTTTTTGCAGCACAGCCCCCGGCAGCTGCACCTTCATGCCCTCCACGGCAGCGCGTATCTTTTCGGCAACCGCATCAGCCGCTTCCCCTGCGGTATCCTGCATGATGATAAGAAACTCCTCACCGCCATAGCGTATCACCACATCCGAGGCGCGCACCGAGGCCTGCATAATCCTGGCCAGCGCCTTGAGCACCATATCTCCCGCGTCATGCCCGTATGTATCGTTCACCATCTTGAAGTAATCCAGATCAAGCATCAGGATCGCCAACTGGCTCTTGCGACGCTGACTGGAGGACACCAGCGTCTCGGCAAATTCCTCCAGAAAGCGACGGTTGTGCAGGCCGGTCATCGCATCAGTCAGCGTGGAGGCGCGCAGCGTATCCATCAGGCGTTTTGCCTCGATAACCGGCGCGGCCTCGCGCAGGTAAACATTCAGATAGGGCAGGAAATCATTGACCCGTTCGGCTTCGTCCTTGCCCACCACCAATTGCAACACACTGCCCACCGAACCCGACTGGATGATAGGAATGCACACATGCAGACGATCGGGCGCATCGGGGGCAAAGGCGTAACAGATGCCGGGCGATTCAATTGAACTGATGGCATGGCCGGTGCGCCGGGCGCGACAGCTACCCGAATGCACCAGAATTTGCGGGTCGCACCAGCGGCAGGGCGCGCCGGTCTCACCATCCACCACCAGCGTGCTCATGGTGTCGGTGTTGGGCACCACTTCATAGATGGAAAAACTGCTGATCGCAAAACGCTGCTGCAATACCGATGACAGCCGCCGGTAGATTTCCAGCTTGGTTTCATCCTCTTCGATCGCCTGTTTGAAATGCGCCGCGTCGATCAACCCGGACACGCGACTGATGGTGGAATTGAGCAGGTTCTCGTGTTCATGAACGGGGGTTTGCTGCAACAGCTGTGCGACATCCTGACTGATGGTGGACAAGCCATTCTGGATGAACTTGAGCAGACTGTTCAAATCCACCGCCACCTGCCCGATCTCATCATCGGTACGACGCTCGATATTGGCATGAAAATCGCCCTGAATGGCGCGCTCAACCGTTTCCTGAACGTCCTGCGCGGTGGTGATCACAGGCTTGACCAGACGGCGAAAGAACCACAACATCACCAGCATGAAAAATATGATCGCCAGCACCATGACTGCAGACGTCATATAGGCGCTGCGCAACATCTCGCTCATGGACATCGAAATCGTGATCGCGCCCAGCACCGTCCCTTCAGCCACGTTGTGACATTGCAGACAATTGATATGCCCGGTACGTGTGGCCACATAGGGCAGCGTGCCGCGAAAAACCAGACCGTCCCTTTCCTCCGTCAATTCATAATAAGGCCGGCCATCGCGCATTACCCGCGCGTCGATCTCGTCGCTGAACTGCTCGATCTTCCCATTGCCAAACTGTTTGGATACGTTGTCGGCGCGAACCACTCTTGCCGTGCGCAAGCCCTCAACCGTAGCCAGATGGCCGAGAAAATCGTTGCGATTCTCTACCGAATTGTGCAGCATGGATTCGCTCAGACTGATGCCGACAATTTCGGCTATCGAGGCGATGTGCTCGCGCTCGGTTGCAATGGTGAACTGACGGAAAGACAGGAAGCTGACGACCACGATGATAACGATCATGGACACCGTCATCGCGATGGAGAAAGCGGTTACCTTGGTGCCGAGTTTCATATGCACTGCTCTCCGATACCTGATACATGACACTGACATTTGACATGCCCGGATCGGGCAGCGCGTATCAGATGAACCTTCAACGCGCTGCAATACAGACTGCGGAAATGCGCATCGTTTCCGGAAAAGACTGGCGCAATCATAATCCTAAGCGCATGAACAGGTCATTCAGGCTACGCGCGAACAACGCGACCGTAGCCCGAGCGACGCTCATCCGTGCGGCCGGCTCAGGTCACAGACCTGATCCGCATCCGCGACCACCATCATCATCGCCTGATCGGTCGGCAGATGCAGCAATTCGCCCAGTTCCTTGTAGTCATCCGGCAAGGCGGCATCATTCCAGCCGTTGGCGGAATGGCGCGCCAGATTGATCGCCAGATTGACGATGCGCACGCGCGGATGTTTGGCGCTGCGCTCATCTGCCAGCAGCAATTCCGGCAGCGCCCACTGTGAGACCAGCGCTTTTTGCAGCGCATTCAGGGAGAATCCCAGCACCTGTTCCTGCACGGCATGGCTGCGCAAGGCCTTGTCATGCTGCTGGATATCGCGGATTTTCAGCATGGCATCCGGTGCAAAACACCACATCAGTATCTCGGCGAGGTCGTGCAGCAAAGCGGCCACGCGCAGCTCTTCGAAGTGCAAATCGTGCAGATACACCGCCCAGTCATAAGCATATTCAGAAGCGCGATGCGCGCGATGTATCATGCGCAGCAGCGGCGGAAGCGCCACGGCATGAGTCTTGAGCAGGTCTTCGATCAACGGTTGAGGCGCGACATGTTTGAAAAACGGCTCCAGACCGAGCATCAGCAGAGCCTGCTCGACCTGAACCACATCAGTGGTTTGCGCCCGGTGTTTGTGGCTTTGCAAATAGCGCAGCAGCTTGAGCGTCATGAGCGGGTCGTGCTTGATGGCGAGTGCGATGGAATGCGCCGTCAGCTTTTCATCGTCTGCGCGCAGTGCCGCCAGATCGCGTGCGGTATGCTTGAGTACCGGCAACTCGCTCTTACCTAGCTTGTACACCCATTCATTCAACGCCTTGTTATCTTGCATTGGTCCCCCCCGCTCTCAAACAGTTATCGTCATGCCGCGCAAAACCTTTAACCTAAAAACCGCAGTTATCCACGAAAGGCACGAAAAAACACGAAAAATTCAAAAAGATGACGCTGATTTCAGCATCACCCATTTGGTGAAGAGCCGTTTATAGGCAGTGCGTTGATTTTACTCCGCGTTCTCCGCGTCTCCGCGTGAAACTGCTTTTTGGGGTTATAACGCCGCAAGTCAGCTCTTTTCGCCCTGTACCGCCAGGCTGCCGATGCGTCCTTCGATTTCACGCATCACCACTTCGTGGCGCGTCAGGGATTCAAATCCTTGCAGATACTGCTGCATCGAAACCAGGTCATAACCTTGCGTCTGCCAGCCCTGCAGCAGTTGCTCGAAGACCGGCATCCACTTGCCGCCTTCCAGCTCGGCATGCAGCGTAAAGACATGGCCGGTCGCCGGCGCATCAGCCGTGAGCCGCAATACATGTTCTGCGATATTGTCCAGCGTGATGCCCTCGCGGTTGATCAGCTCGTCCAGCGTCGGCAAGGTGGTGGGCAATTGCGGACAGGCAATGATCTCGGCCTGCCAGGTTGGCATAAAAGGGTGAGTGCCGCGCGTGTCCGAACTGTAGTCGAAACCTGAACGCTGCATCAGGCGCAGCGCGTGGCGATTCATCTGCCAGCCGGCGGCGGCATGGGCATGGGGCGCCTCGCCGAATATTTCGGTGTAGCGATCCACGGCGCGTTGCAGCTCACGCTCGGTCCACCCGGCATCCTTGTCAGCCACATGATCCTGCCAGCGGATATGGTCAAAGCAATGTATGCCGACCTCAAAGCCCGCATCGCGCACGCCCCGCATGATGTCGGCGCAGCGACTGCCGATATCGGGCGCAGGCAGCAAAGTGCCATACAGCAGGGTCTTGATGCCGTAGTGTTCGACCACCGACATGCGCGATACTTTTTTAAGATAACCGGGGCGAAACACGCGCTTGATGGCGCGCCCCATGTGATCCGGCCCCAGAGTGAAAAAGAAAGTCGCCTGCGCATTGTGGCGCTGCAAGACTTCAACCAGACGCGGCACACCCTCACGGGTACCGCGATAAGTGTCCACATCGATTTTGAGCGCAAGTTTCATAAGGTCAGGACTGAGGGATGAGGACTGAGGACTAAAGATAAGGGCTGAGGACTAAGGGCTGGGGACTGAGGAGTGAGGACTGAGGACTGAGCAAAAACAGTGGCGACGGTTTTTACTCGCACCTCAGTCCTCGTCCCTCAGTCCTGTTTTTAGTCCACCAGACTGCGGGCTTCGCCTACCTGACCGCGATACGCATCGAAGATGTTGCGCAGGGTATCCGCCATGTTGATGGAAGGTTTCCAGTCCAGGTCATCGCAGGTGTTGGTGATCTTGGGCACGCGGTTCTGCACGTCCTGATAACCCTTGCCATAGTATGCGGCGGCAGTGGTCTCGACGATTTTCACCTTTTGCGCCGATTCACGGTATTCCGGATATTCATTCGCCAGTGCCAGCATCATCTCGGCCAGATCGCGGATCGCGAAGTTATTGACCGGATTGCCGATGTTGTAGATTTTACCGGTGGCAATGCCATCCTTGTTTTCTATGATCTTCATCAGCGCCGCAATACCGTCATCGACATAGGTAAACGCACGTTTCTGATGGCCGCCATCCACCAGGCTGATATTCTCGCCGCGCACGATATGGCCCAGGAACTGCGTCACCACGCGTGAACTGCCTTCCTTGGGGGTATGGATGGAGTCCAGACCCGCACCTATCCAGTTGAACGGACGGAACAGCGTGAAATTCAGGCCTTCCATGCCGTAGCCCCAGATCACGCGATCCATCAGCTGTTTGGAGCAGGAATAAATCCAGCGCGGCTTATTGATCGGGCCGCAGATGAGCTCTGAATTTTCGGGGTCGAATTCCTCGTCGTGGCACATGCCGTACACTTCGGAAGTGGATGGAAACACCAGATGCTTGCCGTACTTCACGGCGGCACGCACGATAGGCAGGTTGGCCTCGAAATCCAGCTCGAACACGCGCAAGGGCTGCTTGACGTAGGTCGAAGGTGTCGCGATCGCCACCAGCGGCAGGATCACGTCGCACTTCTTCACATGGTACTCGACCCATTCCCTGTTGATGGTGATGTCACCCTCGAAGAAGTGAAAACGCTCATGACCGATCAGGTCGCTGATGCGCTCGGTACTCATGTCCATACCGTATACTTCCCAGTCGGTGGTAGCGAGAATCTTGTTGGACAGATGATGACCGATGAAACCGTTCACGCCGAGGATCAATACTTTTTTCATTTCACTTCCTTAACAATTAAATTCAGTCTGTCGCCTCTCCCGCCAGCGGGCGAGGGGCAATTCACGGCGCTATACGCCAAATTCGATTTTTTCCGTACCGTACTTCGCGGCGAATTCCGCCGCGCCCATCTCGACGCCATCCAGCTCAAAACGCACGATACGCAACACGCCCTGTCCGCAAATCGCGTAAGCCTTGTCTTCTTTCACATAGAAAGCAGGGCGTTCGCCGGAAACAGTGCAGCCAGTCACCAAAGTCTGCAGGATGCGCATGGACTTGCCCATCAAACTTGTCGTAGCCCCCGGATAAGGCGGCGCGACGGCGCGCACCAGATTGTGTATTTCCCGCGCGCTTTGCCGCCAGTCGATGATGCCGTCTTCCGCCTTGCGTCCGCCGAAATAACCTCCCAGACTCAAGTCCTGTTTCACCGCCTGCGCCCTGCCCGCCAGCAATTCAGGGAGTACCGAGTTTAACGCCATCTCCGCCGCCACGGTTACCTTCTGAAACACATGCAGCGCCGTGTCGTCCGGCAGTATGGGCACGGCCTGCTGCGCCACGATGTCGCCATTGTCCGGTTTCTCGGTCATGTAATGCAAGGTCGAGCCCGTTTCCGTCTCGCCGCGGATTATCGCCCAATTCACCGGCACACGACCGCGATATTTCGGCAACAGCGAGCCATGCATATTAAGCGCCCCCTGTTTCGGGATCGCCAGCAGCGGTGCTTTCAGCATTTCGCGATAATAAAAAGAGAAGAAAAAGTCCGGCTGCAAGGCGCGGATTTTTTCGACCACGGCCGCATCATTGGGATTGTCCGGAGTAATCACGGGGATGCCGTGCAAGCTCGCCAGTTCGGCGACGCTCTCGAACCAGATGTTTTCGTTCGGGTTGTCCGTATGCGTGACCACCAGTCGCACATCCACGCCCTGCGCAAGCAACACTGACAGACAGCGCACGCCTACGTTATGGTAGGCGAAGACAACGGCAGAGGATGCAGGATTGAGGACTGAGGATTGAGGGGAAACCGCCGTTTCCTTTTGATGGTAGAGCGTACTCATAATGCCGCATCCACGCTTTCAACTCGACCCTCATTCCTCAATCCTCGATCCTGCTTTTCCAGCACCGCCTCAACCAGATAACGCGGCCGGTGGCGCACTTGCTGATAGATGCGCCCGATATATTCACCCAGCAGGCCGATGCCGAACAGCGTGATGCCTATCATGAAGAACACCAGCGCAAACAGCGTGAACAACCCTTCCGCCTCGGGACCTATGATCAGACGGCGCACCAGCAGGAACACAAAGAAAATTCCGGAAAATACCGACACCGCCATGCCTATCATGGAGAACATCTGCAAGGGCACCAGCGAGAATCCTGTCATCAGATCGAAGTTCAGGCGGATCAGGCTGTACAAGGAGTATTTGGATTCGCCCGCCAGACGCTCGTCGTGCCCTACCACCACCTCGGTCGGATTCTTCGCAAAACTGTAGGCCAGCGCCGGAATGAAGGTATTGACCTCGTGACAACTGTTGATCGCATTGATGATCTGACGGTCGTAGGCGCGAAACATGCAGCCCTGATCGGTCATCTTGATCCGGGTGATGCGTTCGCGCAGGCGATTCATCGCGCGTGACGCCACATGTCGCCACCAGCTGTCGTTGCGCTGGCGGCGAATCGAGCCTACGTAATCGTGTCCCTCGTTCATCTTGTCCAGCAGCAGGCCGATGTCTTCGGGCGGATTCTGTAAATCCGCATCCAGCGTCACCACGCACTGACCGCGCGACTGCTCGAAGCCCGCCATGATGGCCATGTGCTGGCCGAAATTTCCGTTGAACAGGATCACCCGCGTCTCATCGGGACGCTTCTGGAACTGTTCGCGCAATATCGCCGCCGAGCGGTCACGGCTGCCGTCGTTGATGAAAATCACCTCATAACTGACCTTGAGTTTATCGAGCGCCGGATACAGCCGGTCGAACAGGGTCTGCAAACCTTGCTCTTCGTTATAAACCGGGATGACGACGGAAAGTGATAGGGTATTCATGGGTCGGCATTCTACCGCAAAATCAGCGAAATCTGCTTTGCGATACCGCCCGCGCCCGCAACTGCCCGCACGCACCCTCGATCTCCTGCCCTGCCGAGTCGCGTATTTTCACCAGAATGCCATGACGCTTCAAAACACCTGCCATGGCCGCAATGCGCTCTGACGAGGGGCGGCGATAAACCAGCCCGTCCACCCGGTTGAAGGGGATGAAGTTTAAGACTGCATATTTCCCGGAAAGCAGCCTGACTATTCCCTCGATTTCCGCATCGCTGTCGTTGATGCCCTCGATCAGCGTCCACTGGTACTGAACCGGATACGAAGTCGCGCGCGCGTAGTTCTCCGCCCGTTCAACCAGTTCTTCGATTGCGATCTGTGGCGCAGCAGGAAGCAGTTTTGATCGCAGGACTTCATCCGTGGTGTGCAGCGACAGCGCGAGCGCAGGTTTAACCCTCATCAGCGGCAAGCGTTCGAATACACGCACATCGCCCACCGTGGATAGCACCATATTCTTGTGGCCGATATTACCCATCGTGCCCAGCAGCGCTATCGCCTCCAGCACGTTGTCCAGATTGTGCGCCGGTTCACCCATACCCATGAACACCACCTTGTTCACCGCGCGGCGTTTACGCGCCAGCACCACCTGGGCGACGATCTCCGCACTGCCCAACTGGCGAATCAGGCCGTTGCGTCCGCTCATACAGAACACGCAGCCAACGGCACACCCCACCTGCGTCGAAACGCACAAGCCACCGCGCGGTAGCAGCACGCTCTCCACCCTCTGTCCATCGTGCAGCTCAACCAGCAAGCGCGCCACACCTTCACCGGCCGGGTATTCACCGGCAAGCCGCGCCAGCCCGTCCAGCTCCGCCTCAATGGCAGGTAGCGCATCGCGCAGCGCCAGCGGGAAAAAATTATCCGCAGGACTGTTTTTTCTGTCGTATGAAGCAACCTGCGACCAGCCGCGCAACAGCCTGTCTTCGTGACAGGGCTTGGCGCCGAGATCGCGCAGACGCTGAGTAAGTTGGGAGATACACACATGGGAATGAGGAGCAGAAATCAAAGTGTGTTCGCAAATACGAAGGATGCGCTAAACCGGTTTAATATCCAGTTTGAGGACCGGATGCCGCAGCGTTAAGAAAACCCGTTTACACAAAATCTAGGATACCCTCAATAATCCAAATTTATGCAATCAGTTCTGGTGTTTTGAAAATCAATTCATTAATGAAATGAATTGCGCTTTTACTTCTTCCATGAGGCATATCCATTCTGTATCTATCCCGAAATTAAAGTGAGTTAGGTTCGAAAACACCCCCCGTTTCGCACTGTTCATCCTTTCAGTGATTATGTAACTTCTCCTGCAACCATACCTTGATCAGCGACTGATATGGCACATCCCTTGAATTCGCCGCCGCCTTGATGGAATCCAACATGTGCTGGGGCAGGCGCAGCGAGATGGTCTTGGTGGTCGGCTTGAGATTGGGCAGCACGGCGCGTTTCGCTTTCGTCCAATCCACATAATCGGCGGAGTCGTGAGCTTCCCAGAACGCGCGCTCTTCGGCTTCGCTGGCAAAGCTGGGAATTTGTTTAAGTGGTTTGTTCATAAATCATGCGCTCCTTTTTGTGCATGTCTCTGGCCGAGATCACGCGTATCTTGTCACCAGCGTGCCGCAAGGTGAAAGTGATGTGCGCTTTGGCGATTTCGTCTGTCTTGCCGAGGGCATGGACGCGGCTCTCGGACTGGCTGTGCTTCTCGTCTTGCAATAGCAACAAGGGATCATTAAAGAATATTTGTTCGGCTTCGGCCATTGATACGCCGTGCTTCTCATTCTTCCGGGCATTGCCATCATCCCAGTCGAAACCCGTAATTTTGCTCAGTTCAATCATGACACGTATATTATGAACACATACGCTGGAATGCAAGCTGAACTTGCCAATCTCCCCACTGGACTGAGTTCACGATACGCGGCACCCCGCTAACCCCACAGGCATATTCCGCGCAGCGTCTCGACCAGCATATCGACTTCGGCGCGCGTGTTGTAAAACGCGAACGAAGTCCGGACGCTGGAATCCAGCCCAAAGCGTGCCAGTATCGGTTGCGCGCAATGGAACCCTGCACGCACCGCGATACCCTCCCTATCCAGCAATCTGGCAACTTCGATATCCTGAATGGCATCCATCACGAAGGAGACCACGCCGCTACGATCGCGAGGCTCCCCGATCAGACGCAGACCATTGATGCTGCGCAGGCCTTCCAGCGCGTAACCCAGCAGTTCAGTTTCGTATTGCTCCATTCGCTCAAGTCCGATGCCGTTCAGGTAATCAATGGCCTCCCCCAGCCCCGCGACGGCGGCAAGCGCGGGAGTGCCCGCCTCGAATCGGCTGGGAGCGTCTGCAAATGTTGTCTGCTCGAAAGTGACATGCCGAACCATGCCGCCACCCCCCTGCCAGGGAGGCATCTCATCCCAGCGCTCCTTGCGGCCGTAAACAGCGCCGACACCGGTGGGAGCGAACAGCTTGTGCCCGGAGAAGACATAGAAATCGCAGCCTATATCCTGCACATTCACGCGGCGATGCGGGATACCCTGCGCGCCGTCGATCACCACGGTGGCACCATAACGCTTGGCCATCATCGTCATCTCGCGGATGGGCATCACGGTGCCGATCACGTTGGAGACATGCGTGATGGAGACGATGCGGGTGCGGGAGTTGAGCAGACTTTCATATGCTTCGAGGATAATATCGCCGTTGTCGTCCACGGGAGCGACACGAATGATTGCGCCGGATTTTTTCGCTGCAAATTGCCAGGGCACGATATTGGAATGGTGTTCGGCTTCGGTCAGCACGATCTCATCGCCCGGCTGCAACAGACTTGCACTGAAAATCGCGGCGAGCAGATTGATGCCTTCTGTCGTGCCGCGCACGAAAACGATTTCCTGCGGCTCCTTCGCGCCGACAAAGGCGGCAACACTGGCGCGCGCACCATCGTAGGCGGCAGCGGCTTCGATCGCCAGCGTATGGCTGCCGCTGTGGATATTGGCGTTCTCCTGCTCATAGAATCGCGAAACTCGGTCGATCACGACCTGCGGCTTTTGCGATGTCGCCGCGCTGTCGAGCCAGATCAGCGGCCTGCCGTGCACCTTGCGTTGCAGAATGGGGAAATCGCGACGGATGCGTTCGACATCAAACAGGATTGCAGGCTGGCTCATGACTTCCCTTGGTGAGAATAGCACTATCTTACACGGCAATATCCGCGCCTTCGATGCGCTGTCTTCAGCCATAAAGGCAAACCGCTAAGCTTGCAGTACCTCGCGCATCGCCGCGCATGTGCGCTCGACATCCTCCTCGGTCATCGCATAAAACATCGGCAAGGAGACGATCTGACGTCCGACGCGCTCGGCGATCGGGAACATGCCTTCCCTGAAACCCAGATCGCGATAGAGTTTGAACAGATGGATGGGCGCGTAGTGGAAGCCCACACCGATGTTGAACGCCTTCATGCGCTCCATGAACTGCGGGCGGGTGATGGTATCGGGCAGCACGATCTGGAACAAATGCCAGTTGGTATTCTCGAAATCCTCAGGCGGCAGCTGCGCGCCGGTCTTTTCCTCGAAATCCGCACCCAGCGTTTTGAAATGGACGGCATAGACGTGGACGTGCTGCGCGGTGATTTTGTCCAGTTGCGAGAACTGTCCCAGCCCGATCGCGGCGGCGATGTCGGTCATGTTGTATTTACCGCCCAGCACGTCCACGTCTATGCCGTCCCAGCCGCTGCGCGATACGCCCTGCAGGCGATACTTTTCGGCCAATATCGCTTCATCCATGTTGTTCAGCACCAGCGCCCCGCCCTCGGAGGTGGTGATATTTTTGTTGGCCTGAAAGCTGAACGAGACGAAATCGCCAAAGCTGCCGATGGGTTTGCCCTGCCAGCTCGAACCGATGGCCTGTGCGGCATCCTCGATCACGCGCAGTTTGTATCTGGAGGCAATCTGATACAGCCTGTCCATATCCAGCGGCCTGCCCGCCAGATATACGGGGATGATTGCTTTCGTGCGCGTGGTGATCGCCGCCTCGACACGGTCCAGATCAAGGTTGCGCGTGACCGGGTCGATGTCGGCGAACACCTGGGTCGCGCCCACTTCCAAGATCACGTTGGCGGTCGCCACCCAGGAAATCGGCGTAGTGATAACTTCGTCCCCCGCGCCTATGCCTGCGATGCGCAGCGCGATCTCCATGGTGCAGGTGCCTGAATTGAAAGTGCGCACCGGACGCCCGCCGAAGTAGTTGGAGAGCTGTTTCTCGAACTCGATCACCCTGGGGCCGCTGGTGATCCAGCCGGAACGCAGCGTATCGGCGACCGAGGCAATGGTCGCCTCGTCTATCGTGGGTCTGGAGAAAGGTAAAAAGTTGGTCATAAAATATATCCGTAAAAATTCAAAACCAAAGTCAAAAACCGTCCACGAAAGACACGAAATGGGGTAAGCAGGCAATCCGCACAGCGGATGCTCGCAAAATCACGAAAAATATGCAAAGAAAGCCAAAGAAAAAGTGTGTATCACACCAGCAACAAAAGCGTGACCGTACATTTACAGCAAATAATTAAATTTACATAGCTTCCAATACTGCGCGAATCTGCTTTGATATTCCGCCTGACACGAACTCATACATTTTTCGTGTCTTTCGTGGACAAGAGTCTTTTGAACTTTAGGCCCGCGAAATAATGACCACACCGAGAATGATCACGCCCATGCCGATGACCTTGGACGGATTGAAGGATTCGTTGAACAGATACCAGGCCGCCACCGCGTTCACCACATAACCCAGCGAGAGCAGCGGATAGGCGATGCTGACCTGCACGCGCGACAGCGCGAGTATCCAGATCACCACGCCGAATACATAGCAGACCATCGCGCCTATGATGTGCGGCTCGGTCGCCAGCTTCCAGCCTATCGGCACGATATTCTCTAGACTGAAATCGAAATAGCCGATGGCATTGGTTCCGCTCTTCATCAGTATCTGCGCGGCGGCGTTGAGCATCACGCCGGCCAGTATCATGCTGAAACTGACCAGGTTCACGGCTTCTTCACCACAATATGCTGGGTATCTTCGAAGATGATTTTCATGGGCAATTCCAGTTGTTGAAGCATGGGGTAAACATGCACCGGCATGATGGCCAGCGCTTCGGGTTGTGATGCCCATACACCTGTGAATTCCGTCAGCGTCGGGATCCAGCGTTCCGGCTCCTGGCGGATACCGAAACCCATCTCGTCCTGATACTGCACCAGCGTGAAAGTGCGCTTCAGATAGAACGGCAGAGTCTGCTCATAAGTGAGCACCGAATAAAACGGAATAGCCGGGGTTACCTCTGCGCGTATCGCCTCGGCGATGTGTTTGGCGGAGCGTTCACGCGCCACGGTGTTATAGCCGGACAACCCGATCTGGGCAGACAGCAAGGCGCTCAGCGAGAGTACCAGCACCGCTGGCAGCTTATGTTTGCGCCACAGCAACCCCATCCCCGACAGCAAACCGGACAGCATCAGCAGCGACGCGGCAACCAGCCAGGCGCTGTAATCCGGATACAGCGCGATTTGATTCGGCGTGTCGGCCAGGCGATCCACATTCACCGCCAGCACCAGCCATACCAGCGCGACCGGTATGACGGGCGCGATTTGCCAGAACAGTACGCGCTCGCGCATCCCGGCGATGCGCTTGCCCATCAGCAACACCAGGGCGGGGAACATCGGCAGCAGATACGAAGGCAGTTTGGAGCCGGAAACAGTGAAAAACAGGTAGATGAACACCGCCCAGACCAGCAGGAAGCGCTCCGCGTTGAACGGTTTGTCACCCCCCGTGCTGCGCGGTTGCGCCTTGCCGAATGCGGTGCGCCACATGGCATCGAACATCAGCACCGTCCAGGGCAAGGCACCCGCCAGCAGGATAGGCACAAAATAATACCAGGGCTGATAGCGCCCCAGATCCTTGGTGGTGAAGCGCGTGTAATGCTCGTAGATGAAGAAGCGATCGAAGAACTCGGGATTGGCCTGCATCACCAGATAGAACCACGGTGCGGTAATCAGCAGGAAAATGGCCATGCCGGACAGCCAGTGCATGCGTTTCAACACACTGAAATCGCGCTGCACCAGGCAATAAATGAACACCGCCGTACCCGGCAGAATGATGCCCATCAATCCCTTGGAGAGCACCGCCAGCGCCATCCCGGCCCATGCCAGCCACATCCAGTTGCGCTGTTTTTTTACATTCGTCTCGCTTTGCCCCAGCAACAAGGCGAACAACCCCAGCGAAATAAAGAAAGTCACGCCCACGTCCAGCGTGTTGATATGGCTCATCAGCACATACAGCAGGCTGCTGGAAAGCAACAACGCGGCATAGCCCGCCGCTTCCCGCCCGAACAGGCGCAGACCGACCAGCCATACCAGAAGCAGGCCCGCAAAACCCGTCAGCCCGACCCACAGTCGCGTCGTCCATTGATGCTCGCCGAACACCGTATAGGCGGTTGCGGTCGCCCAGTATTGCAACGGCGGCTTCTCGAAATACTTGAGATCATTCAGACGCGGCGTAACCCAATCGCCGCTGACCACCATCTCGCGCGGTATCTCGGCATAGCGCCCTTCGTCCGGCTTGATCAGTGTGCGATATTCGAGATTGGCGAACCAGATAACGGCGATGACTATCAGCAGCCACCAGAATTGTTTGTTGGAAACAGGAGTCGTCATACTATCTTCCTCGCTACCAGTAACAGCGACCCACCCAGGGGGAAAGAAATACCGCGTGCAATCAACCAGCGTTCCACTTTCATCACCGCACCCAGCACGCTATTGGCCAAACGGCCTATCTTGAATCCTGCATCCATCTGATCAGAGGCATCAGCGGATTTCTGCAACAGACGCGAAGCCAGCATCACCGGCAGCAGCAGCGAGACAAAAGAGCCCACGTACTCGACCCTGAATCCGGCGCGTTCCACCTTATCGCGCAATTCGGCGCGCGTATAACGGCGTTTGTGATGCGCATAGTCGTCGGTACGGCTCCACAGCCAGCGATGTTGCGGCACGGTGAGCAGCAGTCCGCCGCCCGGCTGACAAGCCTGATACATCTGTCCCAGCGCGCCCCTGTCGTCGTCGATGTGTTCCAGCACGTCGAAACTGCCGATCAGATCGAATTCATCCCGGTACGGGATATGGCAGGCATCCATCTGGAACAGGAAGGCGTCCGGCACGCGCGCTCTGGCATAACTCAGCCCCTCGGTGAAAATATCGCTGCCGGAGAGTTGCGCGGCAGGGAAGGTCTGACGCGTGCTGGCCAGCACGAAGCCGGTGCCGCAGCCGATTTCGAGGATATTCTTTGCCAACGGAAAGAAACGCAGCATGCAGTCGCGCAATATGGCATTGCGCCCGACGAACCAGAAATGCCCGGCCTCCACCGCTGCATAGCGCTCGAATAGCTCGGGATTAAAACCGTCGTTCTGCGCAGCCAGCGCGGGCGCAAAGGCCATGAAACCGCCGCGCTCGGGCGGCACATCGCCGCAGACAGGGCATTCCCATACGCTTCCGGTATAAGATTTTTGACAAGCCAGACAAAATTTCATGAAATCATTCCCGGCGTAAAGCCGAAAGATGTGCGGGCGCGGATTTTACCGTGTCCTGCCGCCCTGCTCCAAATTTCTGCTAAAAAAACTGTCCGCGCATGGACGAATGTTTTCCGGTCAATTACAGACTGCCCTGATCTGGAAAATATTGGCCTGTCCTTGCAGCACCAACTCGATCCCAGCCTGTTTCAGTGTGCGCATACCCTGCAGGATGGCGGCCGATTGCAGCTCCTCGACCGTTGCCTGGTGCTGTATCAGCTTTTTGATAGTCAGCGTCGCCTCCAGGAATTCATACAACCCTACCCTGCCCCTGTAGCCCGTGCCCCCGCACTGGCTGCATCCCACGGCGGTATAAAGCACAAACTCGCCCGCTGCATTGGCATAGGTTTTTTGCCAGCGCTGCAACACCTCGGCAGGGTTGAGTGGCGTGCCTGAGCAATATTCCTCGAGCAATTCCTGAATTTCTTCATTCGTGGCCGTGTAAGCATCCTTGCAGTCAGGACAGTACCGCCTGGCCAGACGCTGGGCCAGAATGCCGACCAGCGCGTCGGAGAAGTTGAACGGATCCATGCCCAGATCCAGCAGCCTGACCATGCTCTCGGCCGCGCTGTTGGTATGCAGCGTCGAGAACACCATGTGCCCGGTCAGCGAGGCCTGAATGGCAATCTTGGTGGTCTCGACGTCGCGCATCTCGCCCACCATGATGACATCCGGATCAGCGCGCAGGAAACTGCGCATCGCCGCTGCAAAGGTCCAGCCTATCTGCGGATTGACCTGTACCTGGCGCAGCCCTTCCTGGGTGATCTCGATAGGGTCCTCGGCCGTCCATATTTTGCAATCCGGCTTGTTGATATATCCAAGCACCGAATGCAAAGTCGTCGTTTTGCCCGAACCGGTCGGGCCGCAAATCAGGAAAAGGCCGTAGGGCTTCTCCGCCAGCACCTTGATGCGTTCCAGCACTTCATCCGGCAAACCTATCTTAGCCAGCGGCATGGGCTTTGCGCCCGCCAGCACGCGCATCACTACATCTTCCAGCCCGTTGGCCGTCGGAACCGTCGCCACGCGCAGCTCCAGCTGATCGTCGACGCTGAGTTTGAGTGAGATTTTTCCGTCCTGTGGCCTGCGTCTCTCTGAAATATCCAGCTTGGCCATGATCTTGATCCTGGAGACCAGCGCACTCTTGAAACTGGGCGGAAATTCAAAATACTTGCTGATTACGCCATCCTTGCGAAACCGGACTATCGTATTGCGTTTACCCGGATATGTCTCGATATGGATGTCCGATACCCCCTGATGGTGAGCGTCGAGTATCATCTTGTTGACCAGACCGACCAGCGTGTTGTCGGTCTCAGCGATGCCTTCCTCTTTCGGTTCCTCGTCAGTATCGATCGCCATGCCGATGGCGAGCTCATCGATTTTCTGCCTCTTTTCATCTGCGTGCTGCCATTCATTGATGGCAGCAAGGATGTCTTCGCGCGCGGCCAGAACGGGTACGACGGTGAGATTGGTTATCACGCGCAGTTCGTTCAGCGGCTTCCAGACCAAGGGATTCTCCATCGCGACCACCAGCGTGTGATCGGTGTGATAGAGGGGCAATATCGTGTATTTGTTGATGAATTTGATCGGCACAAGATGAAAGGTCTTGGGATCGACATAGAACTTTCTGACGTTGACAAAGGGGATGCCCAGCTTCTTGGCCAGCATGCTCTGCACGACTTCCGCATTGACCACTCCCATATTGATCAGTATTTCCCCGAGCGCCAGTTTTTTATCCGTCTGCTGTTTATCCAGCGCCTGTTGCAGCACCTCAGGGGTAATCAGCTTTTCCTGCAACAGCACATCCCCCAGCCTCATGACTGTCCCGTGCTGACGATCCAGCGCCTTTACCAGTTGCTCCGAAGTGACGATCTGCTCACCAGTCAGGTATTCGCCCAGTTTCTGATGGCGCAACTGTTCCTGCTTCTCGAGTCCTGAAGTGATTTCCTGATGGGTGACAATTTTTTCATCGACCAGCATCTGGCCGATTCTTTTGCCTATCTGGTACTGTTTGATCGATTGCGCGGGAATAAAACAGCGAATAACCGAGTCTGAGGTATGAACCAGATAGAGATAGAGTCCGGTTATGTCTATCGCGAAACCAACCGTTTCTCCGTCCAGCCTTTTGCCGTTGTTGAACAGAATGGAGCAGCTCTGCTTCTCTGAAGGGCTGAACAGTTCCTCTGCCGACTGATCGAGGAATTCGTCCTTCTTGACCAGATGCACCGGGTGCAACAGGCGCAGATAAGTAATCGATTCGGGTGTCGGCCTGGAAACCACTCCCTTGAAGGGAAGGATTTCAAAGATGCCGTCTTCGGGAGAAAAACGAGTCAAATCCCCGAACAGCTCCTGATTATCATTGGAGATAACCAGGCAGGGTTCGCTGTCGAACGCTTCCAGGTCTTCCGCAAATTTATAATAAAAAGGCGTGGGCCATAGACTCAGTTTCATTTGAATTCCTTACCGCTAAAGGTGGGTGGCGCGTACGGAGGCCCGCTGAGAGGCGAGTCATCCGTCAAGTCATATTGCCCGGTACTCTACCCGATAATATTATCCATGCAACTGTGATATTGAAAACCGCGTTGCGCCTGTCATGCGTCCTCATCTGCGCCTGTCCGTTTGACTTCAGCCTGCGCCCAGCCATGCGCAAAGGAGATGCGCAGCGCAGCTCCCGCCAGCAATTCGCGCGCGTCGGCGACCAGATTACCTTTCTCATCCTGCACCAGACTGTAGCCACGCGCCAGCACCTGCTGCGGGTCGAGCAAAACCAGCTGTTGCGCAACATTATTCAGCTGCGACAGACGCTGCGATTGCAAGCTGCGCATCGCTTTTAGCAGTCTTTCCGCCAGATGCAGCTGTCTATCCGGCATGCGCGCGAATTCGCCGCCCGCGCCGCGCAGGCGCAACGCCAGTGACTGACTGTGCCACTGCTGCTGTTGCCTGGAATGGGCATAAGCGCGCTGCAAGCGATGCTGCAACTGTCCAAGTTGCAGCA
>Ga0209231_1000476_pt1 | contig 22152 bp, 20 predicted proteins | sample Deesub45470m_DNA_FD_188086 | JGI IMG/M metagenome (GOLD analysis project Ga0209231, IMG submission 188086) | Deep subsurface microbial communities from North Pacific Ocean - 450_OLKR46/470m Metagenome (SPAdes) (version 2) | ecosystem: Environmental > Terrestrial > Deep subsurface > Unclassified ... | reverse complement strand
CCGCCTGCAAGCCGCGAATGACCGCAAGGATTTGAACGATGTGCGCGAATACACCACGCCGGAAATGTTTGCTGAAATCTCGATGCAAATGCAGGAACGCGATGCCACGCCACAAAAGACCGATGTAATCGCCATCCACGGCGAGTTGCTGGAAGTGGCGAATGAAGGTGACTGGGCGATTGCCAGCGTACGCTTTACCGGCCAATTATCCGAAAACAACGGCAACCCTGAAAATGTCGATGAAATCTGGCATGTACAGAAAAACCTGAAAGACGACCAATCAGTCTGGTTGCTGGCAGGTATTCAGCAGACGACCTTGCACTAAGCATGCTCGTCCAGCCTTCAGTAGCAGTTCTTAACCACCTGCTATTACAGAATAACTGGGCGTTACGCAGGCTTGCACGATTTGCGGGAAAAACGGCGCGATTTGATATTGCGCCGTTTTCTTTTGCCTACACCATCTTCCCGGATGGCACGCTTTGCAGCGCGACACCGGAAAGCAGCGCCGATGCAGTGTGCGTAATCGCTCCGTCATTGTTGCCGCGACTGGCACTACACGATGAACTGGCACATGCGGACATACAGAGCACGGGCGATGCGGCCCTGCTTGCTGAAATATTCTTCCTGTCGCGCAACCTGCACTGGGATGCGGCAGAAGATCTGAGCCGGGTAACAGGAGACATCGCGGCGGAGCGCATCGTGCAAGCCGTGCAGAGTCAACAGCTGGGCGCATCCGCGATCAATCTGGCTCACGCTGCAGTGGAATACTGGACAGAAGAGCGCCCGTTGCTCGCCAAATCACAGCAAATCAGTACGTTCATGCAGCAGGTAGATACCTTGCGTGATGATATGGCCAGGCTGGAACAGCGTATCAAGCGCCTGTCTGTCGCGCCTGAAGGGAAATAGTAGTCAAGATGCGTTTCTTCCGCTTATACAAAATCTTCTCGGTCGTGCTGAGTTTCGGACTGGATGAATTTCTGCTGGCACATGACCGTGTGAGCTGGTTACGCACAGCGCTGAACCGGTTGCTATTCCTGCGCGACATTTCCGAGCCGCGTGCCGTGCGACTGCGGCTGGCGCTGGAAAGCCTAGGGCCTATATTCGTCAAATTCGGCCAAATGCTCTCTACGCGCCGCGATTTGATGCCCACTGATCTGGCCGATGAGCTGGCTAAATTGCAGGATCAGGTACCGCCGTTCCCTTCCGCACAGGCCATTGCCCTGCTGGAATCCACCTACAAGCGGCCTTTGCTCGAAGTATTCAAAAGCTTCGATGAAACGCCTATCGCCAGCGCGTCAGTTGCACAAGTGCACTTTGCCGTGCTGCACGATGGGCGCGAAGTGGCCGTCAAAATATTGCGCCCGGGTATCTCCCGCGTCATCGCGCACGACATAGCACTGATAAAAATTGCTGCCGACCTGATGCAATGGCTGTGGGCCGATGGTCGTCGTCTCAAGCCCCGCGAGGTGATTGAAGAATTCGAGAAACATCTGGGCGACGAGCTGGACCTAACCCGTGAAGCCGCCAACGCCAGCCAGCTCAAGCGTAACTTTGCCAGCTCCAGCTTGCTGCTGGTTCCCGAAATGTACTGGGATTACTGCACGGCTGAGGTGATGGTCATGCAGCGCATGTATGGCATGCCGGTCAGTCAGGTGGACAGCTTGCGCAATGCAGGAGTCGATATTCCTAAGCTGGCGGCCAACGGCGTGGAGATTTTCTACACCCAGGTTTTCCGTGACGGTTTTTTCCACGCCGACATGCATCCGGGCAACGTGCAGGTCGCTGCGGACGGGCGCTATATCGCGCTGGATTTCGGCATCATGGGTACGCTCACCGATGTCGACAAAAATTACCTCGCACAGAACTTCATTGCCTTTTTTCGCCGCGATTATAAGCGTGTCGCAGAAGTGCATATCGAATCCGGCTGGGCACCTGCTGAGACCCGCGTAGATGAACTGGAATCGGCGATACGCGCAGTCTGCGAACCGATATTTGACAGACCACTGCGCGAAGTCTCTTTTGGTCGCGTGTTGTTGCGCCTGTTCCAGACTTCACGACGCTTCGGCATCGAGATACAACCGCAGCTGGTGTTGCTGCAAAAAACCCTGCTCAACATCGAAGGCCTGGGTTTACAGCTCGATCCGGAACTGGATTTGTGGAAGACGGCCAAGCCTTGGCTGGAACGCTGGATGAGTGAGCAGGTAGGCTGGCGTGGATTTTTCAAGGCACTGCATGAGGAAGCCCCTCATTACGCCACACTACTGCCGCAACTGCCGCGCTTGCTGCATCAACGCCTGCACGAAAATCCTGCTGCCGGACTCAAGGACGCCATGCTGATGCTGCTCGCTCAGCAACAACGTCGCAATAACTGGCTCATGGTTATTGCGGTTATTTTGCTGTTGCAGCTAGTCTGGCAATATGTGAATTTCGCATAACCCGCTTTTAATCCAGGCGGTCAATTGCATCGTCAGTCACCGCAAACGGCCAGCTAGCCTACGCTTCCTGCTCATCCAGCCCCAGCTCCTGTATCTTGCGCGTCAGCGTGTTGCGTCCAATGCCGAGCTGGATGGCAGCTTCTATGCGTCGGCCATTGGTGTGATGCAATGCTTGCAGTATCAAGATGCGCTCAAACTGTGCGGCAAAGCTGTCCATTATTCGCTCATCGCCGCGCTGAAGTGCCTGGTCAACCTGGCTTGCCAGTGCGCTGCCCCAATCCGATACCATCGGACTGTCGGTTAAGTTACGCCATTCCGGTGGCAGATCGGCGATTTCGACCACTTGTGAGGGCGTCATCACGGTCAGCCAGTGACACAGATTTTCCAGTTGCCTCACGTTGCCGGGGAAGTCCTGCAAACTGAGATGTTGCAATGTGCCCTCGCTGAATTGCTTCTGATCGACCATCAGCTCCCGCGCACTTTTTTGCAGAAAGTATTTTGCCAGCAGCGGAATATCTTCGCGCCGCTCACGCAAAGGCGGCAGTCGCAGGCGTATCACGTTCAACCTGTGGAACAAATCCTCACGAAACAGGCCATCCTTGACGCGCTCTTCGAGATTCTGGTGTGTCGCGGTAATGATGCGCACGTTAGCCTTAATGGGCTGATGCCCGCCGACACGATAAAAATTGCCGTCAGACAGCACCCGCAGCAAGCGGGTTTGCAATTCGGATGGCATGTCGCCGATTTCATCCAGGAAAAGTGTACCGCCTTCGGCCTGTTCAAAACGGCCATGTCGCGTGGCAGCCGCTCCGGTAAATGCACCGCGCTCATGCCCGAACAATTCGGACTCCAGCAGGTCTTTCGGGATAGCGGCGGTATTAATGGCAATGAATGGTTTTTCCGAACGCGGGCTGTGACGGTGCAAGGCGCGCGCCACCAGTTCTTTGCCGGTTCCCGATTCACCGTTGATCAGCACTGTCGCGTGGGATTGTGACAGTCTGCCGATTGCCCGAAAAACATCCTGCATGGCGGGCGCATGCCCGAGAATGTCAGCCGCGACTTCCGCTTCACCGGCGCCAGCGGATTTGCGGCGGCTCTGTTCCAGTGCGCGTCGTATCAATTCAACCGCATGGTTGATATCAAACGGTTTGGGCAGATATTCAAACGCACCACCCTGAAATGCCGAGACTGCACTTTCCAGATCGGAATAGGCAGTCATGATGATGACCGGAATCAACGGGTGATGCTGATGCAGCGTTTGCAGGAAATCCAGCCCCGAACTGCCGGGCATGCGGATGTCGCTGAGCACCACTTGCGGCAAATCATGACTCAAGGCGCGCAAGGCATCATCCGCAGTGGCGAAGCTCTTGAATTCAATATCGGCACGCGCCAGTGACTTTTCCAGCACCCAGCGTATCGAGCGGTCATCGTCAATTATCCAAACTGGTTTCATAGGGTTTTTTATCAATCTCATTGAATTTATTCATAGGCAAGCTGTTGGCTTGCAGTAACTTACGACTAGCGTCTAGCGACTGCTTTTAAGGCAGCGGCAACATCACGGTAAAGCGGGTGCTGCCAGGCTCGCTGTCAAACTCTATCGTGCCGTGATGCTGGCTGACAAAATCCTGCGCCAGCGTCAGCCCCAGTCCGTGACCATCGGCACGCCCGGAGACTAACGGATAAAAAACCTTATCGCGCAATTCCGGCGGAATGCCCGGGCCATTATCGATAATCTGCACCATCACGGCCAGGCGATGGCGCTTCTTGAACAGCGTGACCTGACGCGCGATACGCGTGCGCAGAATAATCAGCCCCTTGCCGTGCATCGCCTGTGCGGCATTGCGCACAATGTTGAGCACCACCTGTATCATCTGCTCCTTATCTCCTATCAACGCAGGCAGGCTGGTGTCGTAATCACGCTGTATCTTCAGACCTTCCGGCATTTCCGCCAGCACAACCGAGCGCACACGCTCCAGCACCTCGTGGATATTCAGCGCACTGTGCTGGGTGTTTCGCTGGGGTGTGAGCAGCTTTTCCATCAGAGCGCGCAGACGGTCGGCTTCCTGCACGATAACCTGAGTGTATTCGCGCAAGGCCGGTTTCTCCAGTTCCTGCTCCAGCAGCTGCGCGGCACCGCGTATTCCACCCAGCGGGTTTTTGATTTCGTGCGCAAGATTGCGCAACAGCAAACGATTGGCCTGAGTCTGATCCAGCATCTGCTCTTCCCGTGCCAGTTTGAGCGACCTGTCCATGGGATGAAATTCCAGCAACAAACAAGGCGTGTCCAATCGCACCGGCGTAACCGTGCAGCGCACATGCAGCTTGTTGTGGGCATGTGTAGCCAGCATCAGGTCATGCTCTATATAGCTGGCGTTATCGCGCAAGGCGCGTTGCATCGCATTTTCGATCTGCACGGTATCGGCGAACAACATTTGCAGAAAATTACCGTTCAGATTTTTGCCGCTCACCTCGAACAGATTTTCAGCGGCCGGATTGAGGTGGATGACACGCAGTTCAGCATCCAGCAAAATGACGGCGGTGGAAAGATAGTCAAGCGTAAGATAGGGTAGGTCAGCCATATAGTGTATTAAGCAACAATCATGCCCAGCTGAAAAATTATTTCAATTTGGATAATTCGATTTTGAGTGCATTGATATTTCTCTGGTGCAAATCCATCTGCCCGCTCAATTCCTTGCGCCTCTCATCGTCTCGCGCCAACTTGGGATTTGCCTGCGCACTATTCAGATTTTGCGTGGCTTCATTGAGCAACCCCGTCTCGATTCTCAGCTCATCCTCCAGAATCTTGCGGCGGGTATCATCGCGTCCTCTTTGCGTCTCCTGCGTTACTTTGGGGAAATCCTGCGGGGTCGCTTTGGAACGCGCGGCTGCGGGCGAAGTGGGCAAGGGGGTCAATACAACTTTTTTTCCGCCCTTGATCGGTGCACTGGAATAGGTGACATGCCCATTGGCATCAACAGATTTGTATATATCAGCCTGCGCCAACAACGGAGCCATGCATAACAACGCAAGCAAGTAACCGGGTTTCATGTTCATTCTCCTGCAAAAAAGCGAAATGAGTATAGGGCATGCACCCAAACGTGACAAACCTTTTAGATTCGCCATCCGCACGACGAAAAAACGGGGCTTGCGCCCCGTTTTCTGTTGTTGCCTGCTAATCCGACTTAGATACTGTAGTACATCTCGAATTCAACCGGATGAGTAGTCATGCGCAGGCGCGTGACTTCGTCCATCTTCAATGCGATGAAAGCATCGATGAAGTCGTTGGAGAACACACCGCCACGGGTCAGGAATTCGCGATCCTTATCCAGATTTTCCAGTGCTTCGTCCAGCGAAGTACATACGGTTGGGATCTTTGCATCTTCTTCAGGTGGCAAGTCGTACAGATTCTTGTCAGCAGGATCGCCAGGGTGAATCTTGTTGGCGATACCGTCCAGACCCGCCATCATCAGTGCCGCAAAGCACAGGTATGGGTTGGCAGTAGGATCAGGGAAGCGAGTCTCGATACGGCGCGCCTTGTCACTCGCTACGTGAGGAATACGGATCGAAGCGGAACGATTCTTTGCAGAATAGGCCAGCTTGGTCGGTGCTTCGTAGTGAGGAACCAGACGCTTGTAAGAGTTGGTGCCCGGATTGGTGATCGCGTTCAATGCCTTGGCGTGCTTGATGATACCGCCGATGTAGAACAGCGCGGTTTCGGACAGACCGGCATAGCCGTTACCTGCGAACAGGTTTTTGCCATCCTTCCAGATGGACTGATGCACGTGCATGCCGGAACCGTTGTCGCCAACAATAGGCTTGGGCATGAAGGTCGCTGTCTTGCCATACTGGTGCGCAACGTTGTGCACTACGTATTTCAATGCCTGAGTCTGGTCGGCGCGACGCACCAGAGTATCAAACTTGGTGCCGATTTCGCATTGACCGGCTGTCGCCACTTCGTGGTGATGAACCTCGACTTCGATACCGATATCTTCCAGTGCCAGACACATCGCAGCACGGATGTCGTTCAGGCTATCCACCGGGGGAACCGGGAAATATCCGCCCTTGACTACCGGACGGTGGCCGGTATTGCCGCTGTCGTATTTTTCATCGGAAGACCATGCGGCTTCTTCGGAGTTGATCTTGACGGAACAACCGGACATGTCGATCTTCCAGTTTACCGAATCAAAAATGAAGAACTCCGGCTCAGGACCGAAGTAAGCAGTATCGCCCACGCCGCTCGATTGCAAATAAGCTTCAGCGCGCTTTGCGATGGAACGCGGATCGCGGTCATAGCCCTTGCCGTCGGTAGGCTCTACCACGTCGCAAGTAATCACAATGGTATTTTCGTCCATGAACGGATCGAGGTAGGCGGTGGCTGGATCCGGCATCAACAGCATGTCTGAAGCCTGAATACCTTTCCAGCCGGCGATGGAAGAACCATCGAATGCGTGACCTTCTTCAAATTTATCCACACCCACGTACTTGGCAGGCACGCTGACGTGCTGCTCTTTACCGCGTGTATCGGTGAAACGCAAATCCACAAATTTGACATCGTGGTCCTTAACCATCTGCAACACATCATTTACCGACAACGACATAACTCTCTCCTAAATAATCAAATCAAACAGCCAATCAGAACCCGAAATATCAAATGCAGGAAGCGTGCCAACCCTGTCTGCATGTCAAGTCGGCATTGTGCCATAAGCCTGTGATATAGCACAAAAATAAATCGCACCAAACATGGGCGCAAACAGGTGTTTATGCACTATTGTTGTGCGTGATTGCTGTGGATGTGTATGGCGCGAAACAAGGGGTCGTCTCGAACCAGTTCATCACACCGTGCCTGCAGGTTTTTTGCACGTTCCGGGGCTTGCTGGCCGGCGGGCAGATAGAGCTCCACATCCACCTTGCCCTCCAGATAATGGAATACCACGCGATTACCCGCCAGGCTGGCATCACCAAGACGCTCGGCCAGTTGCACCAGTAACCCGGGGCGGCTGGGCAATTTAATATTATGCTTGGCCTGCATGTCGTCTTCCGGGTCAATGTGCACCATTACATCCAGCACATGATGGTGCTTGAGCACGGCATGGCGTGCCGTTTCAGCGATGTAATGCCCTTCAGAAACGCTGATTCTGGGGTCAACCAGTATGTGCGCATCGACCAGCGCATTGTCTGCCATCTTGCGCGTCCGCAAATCATGCAGACCCAGCACGCCGTGTGTGTTCAGCAAAGTTTGCCGTATGGCTTCCACCTCTTTGGCATCCAGCCCGGTATCGATGAGCTCTGACAATGCCTCCAGCGCCAGCTTGCCGCCCATGTGCGCAATCATCACGCCCACCACGGCCGCCGCCACCAGGTCCAGAAAAGTGTAACCCAGCAAATTCCCGCCTATACCCACCACCACCACCAGCGACGATGCCGCATCGGAACGTGCGTGCCACGCGTTGGCCACCAACATCTGCGAGCGTACCCGCTTGGCCACCGCCAGCATGTAACGAAACAGGCCTTCCTTGGCGATCAGGGCAAAAACGGCAATGCCGAGCGCGACCGGATTAACCACCTGCAACGCCTCCGGGTGCTGCAGGCGCATCGCGGCCGCCACCAGCAACCCCACCCCCAGCACCGCCAGAAAAATGCCCAGTATCATGGTGGCGGCGGTTTCCACCCTTGCATGACCGTAGGGATGGTTGGCATCGGCGTGACGATTCCCATGCCGATTGGCATACAGCACCAGCACATCGGATAACAAATCCGACAGTGAATGCAGCCCGTCGGCCATCAAAGCCTGTGAATGCGAAAAGAATCCGCCCACAATCTGAAAAAAGGTTAACAAGACATTGATAACGATGCTCACCCAAGTGCTTTTTTGCGCAGCGGCAAACCGCTCTGGGTCTGTCGGCTCAAAAATCTCTTTGTCCGCGTGAGTAGGGTGTGTGTGATTTTTCATGTCGATTACGCTAGTATGTAGCTGTGCCGCGCTGCATAGCGCAGGCACATGCAAAGAATAACCGCAATATTACAGGAAGAAACATCATGGGAAAAATTACTGCCATTCTGCAATCCGCTCAACAACGCGCCAAAGAATTAAATCTGACCTACGAGGGCGCACTATTCCCGGATGAGGCGTACGAAATATTGCAGTCCGCACCCGGCGCCAAACTGGTAGATGTGCGTTGTCGTGCTGAACTCGACTGGGTGGGGCGCATCCCCGATGCGGTCGAAATTGAATGGGCCTCTTATCCCGGCATGACACCCAATCCAAACTTTATTGCCGCGCTGGAACAGCAAGTGGACAAGGAAGCACTGGTGCTGTTCATTTGCCGCAGCGGCGCGCGTTCCAACTTCGCCGCCATAGCGGCCACTCAGGCGGGTTACCGTGATAGCTACAATGTGCTGGTGGGCTTCGAAGGTGAGAAAGACACCCAAGGACATCGCAACTCATCAGGCGGCTGGAGGGTTGAAGGCTTGCCCTGGTCACAAGGCTAATCGCGATAATCAATAATTAACGGGGCATGGTCGGAAAAGCGTTCTGCCTTGTAGATGCTGGCCGCGTGTGCACGTTGCGCGATAGCAGGCGTGGCGATTTGATAATCGATGCGCCAGCCTACGTCTTTCGCCCATGCCTGACCGCGATTTGACCACCAGGTATAGGCTTCCAGCTCCGGGTGCACATGGCGAAACACATCAACGAACCCGACTTCATCGAACAATTGCGTCAGCCAGGCCCGCTCTTCCGGCAGGAAGCCGGAATTTTTTTTGTTGCCGCGCCAGTTTTTCAGGTCGATTTCTTTATGCGCGATGTTCCAGTCGCCGCAGACTACTACTTCGCGCCCGCTGGCACGCAACTCGCGCAGATGCGGTAAAAACGCCGCCATGAAGTCAAACTTGACGGATTGTCGTTCCTCGCCGCTGGAGCCGGATGGCAAATACAGCGAAACCACGCTGTAATCGGCGAAGTCTGCGCAGATATAACGCCCTTCCACATCAAACGCCTCAATGCCTAGCCCGACTATCAGCTGTTGCGGTTTTTCGCGGCAATAGATACCTACGCCGCTGTAACCCTTCTTTTCGGCATAATGGAAATAACCGTGATAACCGTGTGGCGCCAGCATTTGTTCCGTCATGTCAGCCGCCTGCGCCTTGAGTTCCTGCAGGCAAATGACATCGGCATTCTGGAGAGACAGCCAGTCGAAGAAGCCTTTGCTGGTGGCGGAACGAATTCCATTCAAATTGATTGAGATGATACGCATGAAATTTCCAATGTGAGAGGGCGCGCGATTATAATGTTTCTCACTGCTATATCCCAACCGGGTAATCACCATGTTTAATTTCAGACAAGATTTCATCCGTTTCGCCGTTCAAAAACAGGTACTCCGTTTCGGCGAGTTTCAAACCAAGGCGGGGCGCTTATCGCCGTATTTTTTCAATGCAGGTCTGTTCAATGACGGCGACTCAATGCGCAATCTGTCACAGTTCTATGCCCAGGCCATTCTGGCGTCCGGCATCCAGTTTGATATGCTGTTCGGCCCCGCCTACAAAGGCATACCGCTGGCAGCGGGCACCGCGATTGCGTTAGCCGAACAAGGGCGCAACATGCCCTATTGTTACAATCGCAAGGAAGCCAAGGATCACGGCGAGGGCGGCACTACGGTAGGCGCCAGGCTACAAGGACGCGTGTTGATTATCGACGATGTCATTTCCGCAGGCACCTCGGTACGCGAATCCATCGACCTGATACGCGCTGAAGGTGCGGAGCCCTGCGCGGTCGTCATCGCGCTGGATCGCATGGAACGCGGGCAGGGTGCCTTGTCCGCCGTACAGGAAGTCAGCCTGAACTATAATATTCCGGTCGTGGCGATTGCCACGCTGAATGATCTGCTGGGCTTCTTGCAAGGCACGCCGGAAATGGTTGAAAACCTGGCCGCAGTACAAACCTATCGCGATCTTTTTGGAGTGAAAAATGACCAAGTCTAAATTGCTGATCGCCCTGATTACCGGCGCCACTTTCTGCTCGCCTGTTTCGGCAAAAATGTACAAATGGGTGGATGATCAGGGTACAACGCACTATGGCCAGACCCTCCCCCCTGAATATGCCGGCAAGGATCGCCAGATATTGAACAAATCCGGGGTCATCATTAAAACTCAGGAGGTTCTGACACCGGAAGAACGGCGCGCCAAAGAGTCGGAAGTCAATAAGATACGCACGGATGAGGAAGAGGCAAGGGATAGAAGGCGCTACGACAAATCCCTGACCGACACCTACAGCAGCGTAGATGAAATTGAGCTATCACGCTCCCGCAATCTCCAACAGGTCGATGCCCGCATCAACAGCATCAATTCACAACTCAAGATAGCCAACAACAACTTGCTGGGTTTCCAGCGGGATGTGGACAACCTGAATAAATCCGGAGGCAATATCCCCGCCTCTTTACGGGATGATCTAAAGGAAGCGCAGGAGCGCGTGCAACATCTACAACAGGATCTGGACAAATATAAGACTGAAAAACAGGCTGTACAAGCGCGTTACGATGCAGATAAGGCACGTTACAAGGAGCTGACCGGGAAATAGTTACAACGGTTCGAACTGAAGAGTCTGTGCGTTATAGCCTAGCAATTGGCCCTGATTGATATCGAGATACCAGCCATGCAACCTGAGTGTACCCGCAGCCACACGCCGCGCGATCCACGGGAAGGTAAGCAGGTTTTCCAGTGACACCATAATGGCACGCTGCTCGCAGGCTGTCTGACGCTGTTCCGCGCTGGCAGCAGCATAATCCCGCTCCACACTGATACGCGCGGAATCAACCAGCCTCATCCAGTCATCGATAAAGGAATCGGGATTAGCCGTCACCCCGGTTTGCAGCAAGTTTTGTATCCCGCCACAGTGTGCGTGACCCAACACGACAATGTGCTCTACACCCAGATTACACACGCCATACTCAAGGGCAGCGGTCGTTCCGTGGTGGCCGACGCGCTCCTCATTCGGCGGAACCAAATTGGCCACATTACGGATCACAAATAATTCACCCGGCTCGCAATCGAAGATGAGGGCGGGATCAACCCGCGAATCGCAGCAACCCACGATCAAAAATTTAGGCTTCTGACCTTCTGCGAACAAACGCAAATATTTGACATCATCGCTCGGGAAGCGATTATCGCGGAAACGTAAAAATCCTTCTATCAGTGCTTGTGGCCAGTTATGGTGATTTTCTGTCATTGCAGCAGATACTTTCTGATTTTTAAGGGTGTGCTCATGCCGCCATCAAACGCTCTAACGCTTCCTGATATTTATCGGCTGTCTTCTTCATGACCTGCTGAGGGATATGGGGGCCCGGTGCCTGCTTGTTCCAGCCTGATGTTTCCAGCCAGTCACGCACAATCTGTTTGTCAAAACTCGGTGGGTTGCTCCCCACCTGATAGGCTTCGGCAGGCCAAAAACGCGATGAGTCCGGCGTCAGCGCCTCATCAATCAGATACAACTGACCATTTTCATCCACACCGAATTCAAACTTGGTATCCGCGATGATAATCCCCTTGCCGGAGGCGTAATTCGCGGCTTCAACATACAACGCTATCGCCGCATCACGAACTTCTGCCGCCCGCGCTTCGCCCAATAATTCAACCGCTTGCGCAAAGGAGATATTCTCATCGTGATCCCCCACTGCGGCTTTGGTAGATGGGGTGAACAACGGCTGTGGCAGTTTTTCAGCTTCACGCAGACCGGACGGCAGAGTCAGGCCGCAGACCGTACCTGTTTTTTGATAGTCCTTCCAGCCGGAACCCACCAGATAACCGCGCACGATGGCCTCGATAGGCAAGGGCTTAAGTTTACGGGTAACAAAGGAACGGCCGCGCACCTGCTGCTGCTCTGCCGCGCCGCTCACCACCGATTCCGGCGCAATGCCGGAGAGATGATTGGGAATAATGTGCTGCAATTTCTCGAACCAGAAATTTGACAGGGTCGTGAGCACTTCACCCTTGCCCGGAATCGGGTCAGGCAAAATGACGTCAAAAGCCGACAATCGGTCAGTCTGCACGATCAGTAAATGCTGCGCATCGACTTCGTAGAGGTCGCGAACCTTGCCGCGATGCAGCAACGGCAAGCTGGTTAAACTGGATTCATGCAGTACAGACATGGCGTTTCCTTGTGAACAATTAATGGGCAAAATGAACCTTGTTTCCCCGGCATCACTTCAAGTGACAGCTTAAACCAATAGCGGCAAAACAGTCTCGGCTACCTTTGTCGCTTGTTGTTTTCGATACTCGGCCAAGCGTTGCGCCAACGGCGCGTCATTCAAGGCCAGCATGGCAATGGCAAACAACCCGGCATTCGCCGCCCCAGCCTCGCCAATCGCAAACGTCGCGACAGGGATTCCCTTGGGCATTTGCACGATGGATAACAGCGAATCCATGCCCTTGAGATATTTGGACGGGATCGGCACGCCGAACACCGGCAATGTGGTCTTTCCGGCAATCACGCCGGCGAGATGCGCCGCACCGCCTGCGCCGGCGATGAAACACTGCACACCTTGCGCGCTGGCTTCCTCAATGTAATCGAACAACAAATCAGGGGAGCGATGCGCAGAAATGACACGCGCCTCGTAAGCCACGCCAAAGTCTTTCAGTTGTTGCGCAGCCTGGCTCATGATTTCCCAATCATTGCTGCTGCCCATGATGATGGAAACGAGCGGTTTTGACATATTGACTTCCTCAAATCTCAGACGTAAAAATGCCCCCGGACGCGGGGGCATTAAACGGCATTACATACCCTTGTGGTACCCCACCAGGCGATCGACTTCGTTCTTTGAACCCATGATGACCGGCACACGCTGATGCAAACCAGTAGGCTGCAGTTCCATGATGCGCTCGCGACCAGTTGAACATACGCCGCCAGCCTGCTCGACGATGAACGACATCGGGTTAGCTTCGTACATCAGACGCAGTTTGCCTGCCTTGCCTGCTTCCTTGTTATCGAACGGATACATGAAAATACCACCGCGTGTCAGGATACGGTGAATTTCTGCAACCATGGATGCAACCCAACGCATGTTGAAATTCTTCTCACGGCCGCCGTCCTTGCCCTTGATGCATTCTTCAACATAACGCTGAACAGGCTCTTCCCAGTAACGACGGTTGGACATGTTGATCGCGAACTCCTGCGTATCAACAGGAATCTGCATGTCAGGATGAGTCAGGAAGAAGTCACCCACATCGCGATCCAGCGTGAAGCCGTTCACGCCATTGCCGGTGGTGATGACCATCATGGTGTTCGGGCCGTACAGCGCGTAACCTGCGCAAACCTGCTTGGTGCCGGGCTGCATGAAATCGGCGGCGGTCGGGTTGGTTACGCCATCAGGACAACGAAGGATGGAGAAAATCGTACCGACAGAAATATTCACGTCGATATTGGAAGAGCCATCCAGCGGGTCAAAAGTAATCAAATACTTGCCGCGCGGGTATTGTTTAGGAATTTCATAGATGTCTTCCATCTCTTCGGATGCCATCGCAGCCAGATGACCGCCCCACTCGTTGGCCTTGATGAAAACCTCATTGGTGATGATGTCCAGCTTCTTTTGTGTCTCACCCTGTACGTTTTCACTGCCTGCACTGCCCAGCACGCCAATCAGCGCGCCCTTGTTTACGTCATGAGCAATTTGTTTGCACGCGGAAACGACATCGCTCAATAAGCCGGTAAATTCACCACTGGCATTAGGAATATGGCGTTGCTCTTCAATGATGAATTGAATCAGACTTTTACTCATGTTTTCTCCTCGATTATTAAAATAAATCAGTTACTAAATTTCAGCCTTACGATTCTACCGCTTTTCCGCCTTGTTCTGCGCGCAAAGCCGGTTTATTTGACCTATTTGGTCAGCGAAATAAACAGTTGCGGCAGCTTCTCCGGCAATTGCGCTACTTTATCGATAATGCTGTATTGCTTGCCGAAAATATCTTTCACATATTCATCAGCTTTGGGGTCTAGATTGATGCAATAGGAATAAATGCCTTTCCTGTCCAGCTCCTTGACCGCCTGGTGCGCATCTTCAATCAGGATGCGCCCATCCTTGCTGTCTATATCCGCGGGTTCTCCGTCGGTCAGGATCAGCATCAGTTTTTTATCGGCCTGCTGCTTTTCCAGATAATGCGAAGCATGGCGCATCGCCGCTCCCATACGCGTGGAATAACTCGCCTCCATGGCCGCCAGCCTGCCCTTCACTTCATCATTCCAGTTTTCGCTGAAGCCTTTGATGTGCATATAGCGCACGTCATGACGCGTGTTGGAATGGAATCCGGCAATGGCGAATGGATCACCCAGTTTTTCTATTGCCCAGGCCAACAATGAGACCGCCTCCTGGCTGAGCTCCAGTATGGACTGGTTGCTGCCCGCCGCCATTTCATTGAGTGATTGCGACAAATCCAGCAGCACCATCACCGCAATATTGCGTCCGCTGGTCTTGTGGCTCATGTTGATGCGCGGATCCGGTGACGAGCCGCCCTTGAAATCAATCAATGAGCGCAAGGCTACATCCAAGTCCAGTTCGCTACCCTCCTCCTGATAACGGATGCGCACCTTGTCCTGCGGCTTGAGTAAATCGAGCATTTTTTTCAGGCGTTTGGCCAGCGATGCATGCTTGGCCAGCAGCTTGTCTATATCCGCCGCATTGCCGCGAGGATGCAGGGCTTCATAAACGCTCACCCAGTCGGGACGGTAGCTCTGATTGTTGTAGTCCCACTCGTGGTAGTGGCGCGGCGGCAGACCTTCGAGGTCCTTATTTGGCTCCATTTTGCGATGCTGATCGACAACTTCTCCCTCGTCATCTTCCTCGATGAAATGCCACATCTGGCGATTGTCGTCGCGATAACTTACCACAGTGTCCTTGAAGTGAGTCTTGGCGAGCTGGTCACCTTGTCGACGCGTTCTGGCAACGAATGAAACCGCAAGGCTAGCGATCTCCTGCGTGTTCATATCACTTTCTTGCATCAACGTATGGAAGCGTTGCGCAAACTCGATGACGTGCGTGTTTTTGTAAATGTGTTGCGGATCGAGTATCGCGCGCGACAACATCGTCAATCGATGACGCACACCGGATTCTGTTTCCGGATCACAGGCATCTTCTGCGGGCGCGGGGTGCAAAGCCATAAACAGCCGGCGCAGCCCCGGATACTCGCGCATCACCAGATATTCCACCCGGCTGTCTTCCAGAAACTCCGCCGCCATACGCTGAAACGGACTGAAATTGTCAGCGAAGATCGCCGTACTCCAGCGCCGATGGCCAACCATATGCGCTAGGGTTGCACGATAGCGGTCTATACCGGATATGCCATGCATGTCGTTATAGACATCAGGCAGGCGTATGCCCAGATTATCGTAATAGGGAACTGGCTGACGCAGTTCGTCAAACATGTTGGAGTAAGGGATCAACAGGTCTTCGTCTTGCCACAAACCGCGCAAGTACAGGTCCAGTTTACGCTCGTTGTCCATCAGCAATGTGCCATGCCGCTCACGCTGCAATACCGCACGACTGTCCGCAGACTGTAAACTGAAGTAATCAATTTGTCGCTCGGGATGGTCGCTGTAATAGCGAACACCATAATCCACCCAGCTCTTCAGCCCTGCCAATGACAATTGAGCAAGAAGAGGCGCGATTTGCTTGAACAGCGCCGGCAGACCCGGGCTGGCGAAAGTCTGGTGAATGCCGTGTATGGAGCCCGTGGTGCGCTCCATGAATTCCAGGATGAGATTGAGGTATTCCTGTAACTGCTGGCGTGCGGGCAATCTGCGCACCACGCTCGGCAACGATTGCAAAAATGGCGTGATCGCTTTGCCATTGGGCGATTTATACATTCTGCGTATGCATTCTGCGATGGCAGGCAGCGCATCCTCACCCGATTTTTTGGCGATACCCGGCCACTCTTCCAGGAAAATCAGGATGGGTTCAGCGCCGCGACCCATCTTGCCTAGAAAGCGTGCATATTCGATATACGCACCAACCCCCTCGCCGGAAAGTCTGACCAGCGCCTCCTGCATGCAATCAGCGAACACCTCGGCTACGCGTGGAAAGCCGCAGTCAAGCTGTTGCCAATAGACTTCCAGTTCTTCCGGTATGGTCTTCATACTCAGGCAAACACAGCATCAATCGCATGATCCAGTGTATCGCGTATGTCCGCATCGTCGGTAATCGGGCGCACCAAAGCCATACGACACGCATCTCTGGGCTCGACTCCACCCTTAATCAGCGTCGCCGCATACACCAGCAAACGCGTGGAGACCCCCTCATCCAGACCATGTCCCTTCAAATTACGGGCCGCCACTCCGATCTTGACCAGTTTGGCGCAAATCTCTGCATCCATGCCTGTTTCCTTGCTGAGAATTTCGGTCTCCAGCTTGCTAGTTGGATAATCAAAATCGAGCGCAGTAAAACGCTGTTTGGTGGACTGCTTCAGATCCTTCAACAGACTCTGGTAGCCCGGATTGTAGGAAATCACCAATTGAAAATCAGGGTGCGCCTGAATCAGCTCGCCTTTTTTATCCAGCGGCAGAGTGCGACGGTGATCGGTCAGCGGATGGATTACCACAGTAGTATCCTGACGCGCTTCGACGATTTCGTCCAGATAGCAGATCGCACCGATGCGCGCTGCCATGGTCAGCGGGCCATCCAGCCAGCGCGTACCGTTTGCATCGAGCAAATAGCGCCCAACCAGATCGCTTGCGGTCATATCCTCATTACACGCCACCGTAATCAGCGGCTTGTTCAATTTCCACGCCATGTATTCGATAAAGCGTGATTTACCGCAACCAGTCGGCCCCTTCACCATCACGGGCAGGCGGGCGGCATAGGCCGCCTCATACAACGTCACTTCATTGCCCTGTGCCTGGTAGAACGGCTCCTGATGAATCTTGTATTGATCTTTATCAGTCATGTTACCCCCATACTCGCCGCGTATCCGCGCGGCCTGAACGGTTTTGATTTTTGGAAAAAAACGCCCCCAGCAAGTGGGGGCGCGTTTTCACAGCTTTAATGCAAACCAAGCTTACTTGTGTACGCCCAGTTTTTCGCGCCAGCCCGGGAATATCTTGTCCGCATCGCCGGGGAAAGACTCGAATGCGCGCGCAAATTCCTTGTGCTCCTTCGCGAATTCGATCGGGTCAGCACCCGCTTTCCAGCACTCATACGACTGACGCAAGGAAATCGCGCCCGCTGCAGGAGAATCGATGTGGCCGTAAGAACCGCCACCGGAAGTGTTGATCACGTTGCCATGGCCCAGATTCTCGAAGAAGCCTGGCAGACGCAAGGCGTTCATACCGCCGGAGATGATAGGCGTGGTCGGCTTCATGCCGTGCCATTCCTGATGGTAGTAAGGACCTGCAGCTGAGTCACGCTCGATCATGTAAGCGATGTTGCGGTCATCTGCGCCACCTTCCATCTTGCCGTAACCCATAGTACCTACGTGGATACCGGAAGCACCTTGCAGACGGGACAGCTTAGCCAGCACAAACGCAGTATAACCACGAACTGCTGAAGGCGAAGTGATCATGCCGTGACCTGCGCGGTGATAGTGCAGGTATTGCTTAGGGTACTGACGACGTGCTGTCGTGATCATGCCTGGACCGCCAACGAAACCGTCAACCAGGAATGCAACTTTGTTTGCATCTGGCCCGAAGGTTTCAAGGATGAAATCGGCACGAGCCAGCATTTCGTAGTGATCGTCCGCTGTGATGTTAGCCGAGAACAATTTAGCCTGACCGGTTTCATCCATGGCGCGCTTCATTGCGTCATAGACCAGCGGGATAACTTTCTTGGTAGGACAGAATACCTGATTGCCCTGTGGCTCATCGTTCTTGATGAAATCGCCACCCAGCCAGAACTGGTAGGCTGCCTTGGCGAACGGCTCAGGACGCAGACCCAGCTTAGGCTTGATGATGGTACCGGAGATGTAACCGCCATTGACGCGCGGACGACCCAGAATATCCCACATGTCGCTGATGTCCATTGATGGACCATCAAACAGACGCAGCATGGACCAAGGCACATAGAAATCTTGCATTTGCAGATGTTTCACATCGCCCATACCCTGGTTGTTACCAATCGCCAGCGTCAGGAAGGAAACAATCATCGCGCGGCCGTCGGTCACGTTGCGATCGAACAGGTCATTCGGGTAAGCCACCTTCATGATGCCTTTTGCTTCGTCGATGAAGTAAACCAGAGCATCTACGCCCTTGGTAAAGTCATCCGTCGTAGAAACTTCAACGTTGGTGCCAGTTGAGGACTCAGCAGCAATATGTGCCGCCACTTCCAAAAAGCCATAACCGGCAGCTGGTGCCATGTGGTAAGCAACGAGAATATGTCCGTCACCCTTGATCAGATCTTCTTCTTTTAACGACAGATCTGCATAACGATTAGATTGATCCATAATTTACCTCTCCTGTGTGTTAACGATAATTCACTAACTACCAACGAACGACAACCTGCAACAGGTCGCCACTATAGTGCTATCACCCTATAAGCGATAGTCAATTATTTTTATTAAAACCATAAGCAACGCTTATGGTTATGTATAATCACGCAATACCCACTACCCGCCACACCGCTATGCTCCACTTCACTCTACGACAACTGCAAGTGTTTGAAAAAGTGGCCATCCATTTAAATTACTCGCGTGCGGCAGAGGAACTATACCTCTCACAACCGGCAGTGTCCATGCAAATCAAGCAACTTGAAGGCCATATCGGGCTGCCGTTATTCGAACAAATAGGTAAAAAAATCTTTCTTACCGAAGCGGGACGAGAACTGTTTCACTATGCGCGCAGCATTTCACAGCAACTAAGCGAAATGGAAGCCGTATTTGACGACATGAAAGGGCTGGGGAAGGGCAAATTCACTCTGTCGGTAGTCAATACTGCCAATTACTTCACCCCGCAGTTGCTGGCCAAATTTTGCCAGCTTCACCCAAATATCAATGTGATTCTGCAAGTTGCCAACCGGGATGCCGTACTCAAACAGCTCGCCGACAACAGCACCGATCTGGCCATCATGGGCCAGCCGCCGGAGGGATTAGACCTCAACGCGGAGTTATTTCTGGACAACCCCCTGGTGGTCATTGCCGACCCGGGCCACCCCTTAGCCCGCCTTAAAAACATCAAATTCTCACAACTCGCCAACGAGACCTTTATGTCCCGCGAGAAGGGCTCCGGTACGCGCAGTGCGATGGAACGTGTTTTTGATCTGCATCATATCCAACCGCATATCAGCATGGAAATGGAAACCAATGAGGCCATCAAGCAGGCGGTACGCGCAGGCATGGGCCTGGGCATATTGTCGCTGCACAGCATAGAACTGGAGCTAGAAACCGGCAGGCTGGCAATACTGGACGTGGAAAATTTTCCTCTCCTGCGTCACTGGTTTGTTGCCTACCGCCGCAACAAACGCCTGTCCAGCGCGGCACTGGCCTTCAAGGACTTTTTACTGACTGAAGCCGCACAGTAAATCCTTGCAGCAGCTATCCATTTATTCCGGCCAACAAAAAGGCGACCCTAAGGTCGCCTTTTTGACAGTCAAGAAGAACGCTTACTTGATGATCGCGTTCAGCTCGCCTTTAGCGTAACGGTTTGCCATTGCTTCCAGAGAAATCGGCTTGATCTTGGCTGCTTGACCTGCACAACCAAACGCTTCGTAACGCGCCTTGCAAATTTCCTTCATCGCTACCGTGGTGGCTGCCAGGAATTTGCGCGGATCAAAATCTTTGGTATTTTGCGCCAGATAGCGGCGAGTTGCGCCAGTAGAGGCCATACGCAGATCCGTGTCGATGTTCACCTTACGCACACCGTTCTTGATACCTTCAACGATTTCCTCAACTGGAACGCCGTAAGTTTCGCCCATAGTGCCGCCAAACTCGTTGATAATTTTCAGCCATTCCTGCGGAACGGATGAAGAACCATGCATCACCAGGTGGGTGTTAGGCAAACGTGCATGAATTTCCTTGATGCGGTCGATACGCAACACGGCACCGGTAGGAGGACGGGTAAATTTGTATGCGCCGTGTGAAGTGCCGATGGCAATCGCCAAAGCATCCACGCCGGTCTGACGCACAAATTCAGCCGCTTCTTCCGGGTCGGTCAGCAATTGGTCGTGGCTCAGAACGCCTTCAGCGCCGTGGCCGTCTTCCTTTTCACCTTCGCCGGATTCCAGAGATCCCAGACAGCCCAACTCGCCCTCAACTGACACGCCCACCGCATGGGACATTTCAGCTACACGACGAGAAATATTGACGTTGTATTCGAAAGAAGAAGGTGTCTTGCCGTCTGCCAGCAAGGAACCGTCCATCATCACGCTGGAAAAACCGGAGCGGATTGCGTTAATACAAACCGCTTCAGAGGCACCGTGGTCCTGATGCATAACGACAGGAATATGCGGATACATTTCCACAGCCGCTTCAATGAGGTGACGTAGAAACGGCTCACCGGCGTATTTACGTGCACCGGCAGAGCCTTGCATGATGACCGGGCTATTACACTCGTCAGCCGCTTCCATAATCGCCTTAACCTGCTCCAGGTTGTTAACGTTGAATGCTGGCAAACCGTAGTTATTTTCAGCTGCATGATCGAGAAGTTGACGCAAAGATACTAAAGCCATTTTTTTCTCCTGATTGATTAAAAATTCTTATTTCTTTGATTATTATGAAACTTTTACTCAGATACTGTTCTTATGGTGATCGCCAATGCGCACAATTTTCATGGTATTGGTGTGCCCCGATTTGCCTACGGCCTCGCCTACGGTAACCACCACCAGGTCGCCATCCTGAACATAACCCATCTCGACCAGCTGTTGTTCCGCATCAATCAGCTCCTGAGCAGGATGCTGCGCATTTCTGCCTGGAAACAGTACCGGATGCACGCCGCTGAACAAAGTTACCTTGGTCAGGGTCTGTTCAACCGGTGTCAATGCAAAGATAGGCACTCCGGCATTCACGCGTGACATCCACAGAGCCGTCGAACCGGATTGCGTCAGCGCAACAATCGCCTTCACCTTGAAGTGAGAAGCGGCAAATAGCGCAGACATAGCGATAGATTGGTCGATGCGGGTAAATTTCTGCACGACTCCGCGACGGTCAATCGAATGGTCATCCGCCTGATGTTCCGCATTGAGACAAATACGCACCATGGCCTCTATGGTTTCCACCGGGTAATCGCCCACCGCAGTTTCAGCAGACAGCATTACCGCATCCGTCCCATCCAACACCGCATTAGCCACGTCCGATACTTCCGCACGAGTCGGGATCGGGTTGGTGATCATCGATTCCATCATCTGTGTAGCGGTAATGACCAAACGGTTCTTGGCGCGCGCCATTTTGATCATGCGTTTTTGCAATCCCGGAACGGCAGCATCACCCACTTCCACACTCAGATCGCCGCGCGCCACCATGATGGCATCGGATGCATCGATAATATCAGCCAATGCCGGGATAGCTTCTGCACGCTCAATCTTGGCCATTAACATGCTCTGACCGCCCGCTTCGTGCATCAACTTGCGCGCGTAACGCATGTCATCTCCGCTACGCGGGAAGGAAATCGCTAGATAGTCGGCCTTAATCAGCGCAGCTGTCTTGATGTCCTCCTTGTCCTTATCGGTCAGCGCAGGTGCCGTCAATCCGCCTCCCTTGCGATTGATACCCTTGTTATTGGATAAAATACCGCCGCGCACTACCTTGCATACAA
>Ga0209231_1000475_pt1 | contig 22211 bp, 14 predicted proteins | sample Deesub45470m_DNA_FD_188086 | JGI IMG/M metagenome (GOLD analysis project Ga0209231, IMG submission 188086) | Deep subsurface microbial communities from North Pacific Ocean - 450_OLKR46/470m Metagenome (SPAdes) (version 2) | ecosystem: Environmental > Terrestrial > Deep subsurface > Unclassified ... | reverse complement strand
TATAAATTTATTCCAATGGGAAAACCGCTATATCCCTTGTTTTTAAAAATTTCTATTCTCAAATAAAAAAAGATATTACTTGTAACAATTGTTACCGAATGATTTATATCATCATTGACCGATTGTAGTTGCGGTAATTTTGACTAATTATTAAATTATATAATTATGAGAAAATTAATTCTAAGCAGTATCGCAATTTTAATAATTGCATTTAATTTATTTAGCCAAGACATTGCACCTTATATTAAGGTTGGAGAAAGCAATGAAAACATGGAACAAGTTTCAGATAAAATTATAAATGCGTTACAAAATGATTCATTTACAATTTTGGGTTCCTATAATCCATCAAACAAGAGTAGTTTAAAAGTAATTGCTTTTACAAGAACAGATTTAAAAAATACCGTTATAAAAGTAACTGATAGAGGAGCATTAGGTGCAATATTTAAAGTTGGATTGGTACAAACAAATGGAAAAATTACAATTTCATATACAAATCCTGATTATATTTTAAGAGCTTATTTAGGCGATAATTACAACACATTTAAGAATGTATTCCAAAAATTTAGCGCTGATATAAAAACAACTTTATCCTCTATTGGTAATGAATTTTTACCATTTAGCGGAACTATAAAAGCCGATAAATTAAAAGGATATCATTACAAAATAATGATGCCATACTTTACAGATCCTGTTACATTAAATGAGTTTTCTTCTTTTGAAGAAGGTGTAAAAGTCATTGAAAACAACTTAAAAGCTAAAAAAGGAAAAACAGTTCAGGTATATAAATTGATATATAGCAGTGAAAAAGTAGCCGTATTTGGTGTTGGCTTACAAAGTAATGAAGACGGTGAGTCTTATTTTTTACCTAAAATTGGTGAAGCTCATGTAGCCGCATTACCGTATGAAATTATTTTACAAGGAAACAAAGCTACTATGCTTCATGGCAAATACCGACTAGCTTTGCATTGGCCAGAATTAACAATGGGAACTTTTATGAAAATTATGAGTACACCGGGTGATATAGAAGACACATTAGAATTGCTGTGTAAATAAATTTAATTTTGATTAGTTACAAACCGCTGCATCATTAGTTTGATTCAGCGGTTTATTTTATGATTAAATCTGCTACTTTTTTAGAAGCTCCTTTTCCTCCTAATTTCTTCTCTAACTCAAAATAATTCAGAAATAATTCCGATCGTTTGGGTTCTTCCAATATTTTATGAAGTTCTGTTTCTAATGTTTTTTCATTAAAATCATTTTGAATAAGTTCCTTAACAACTTCCTTATCCATAATTAAATTTACCAATGAAATATATTTTAAATCTACCAATCGTTTTCCAATTTGATAGGAAGCCCAACTGGTTTTGTAACAAACTATTTCTGGAACTTTAAACAATGCTGTTTCCAAAGTTGCTGTGCCAGAAGTTACAATAGCAGCATATGAAATAGACAACAAATCATGCGTTTTGTTACTTATGAATTTTACATTTTCTTTTTTTATAAATTGCTGATAAAACTCATAATTCTGGCTTGGCGCACCTGCAATTACAAATTGATAGGTTGGGAATTTTTCAGCCATTGTTAACATTACTGAAAGCATTTTTTTTATTTCTTGTTTTCTGCTTCCAGGCAATAATGCAATAATGGGTTTGCTAGATAATTCATGTTTATTTCTGAAATCCTTCTCAGAAACCTGTTCTCTATTTGAAATAGCATCTAATAAAGGATGACCCACAAAATGAACTGGAAAATGATGTTTTTTCTCATAAAAATCTTTTTCGAAAGGTAAAATCACATACATTTCATCAACATCTCTTTTAATTTTATGAATGCGATTTTCTTTCCAAGCCCAAATTTGAGGTGAAATATAATAATGAATTTTAATACCTTCTTTTTTTGCAAATTCAGCAATTCGCATATTAAAACCCGGATAATCAATCAATATTAAAACAGCTGGTTTAAATTTTAAAATATCTGATTTACAATCATTTAAATTTTTAAAAATCGTGCCAATATTCATAATAACTTCTGCAAAACCCATGAAAGCCAAATCGCGGTAATGTTTTACCAAAGTACCACCCACCTGTTGCATTAAATTACCTCCCCAAAATCTAATTTCGGCAGTTGGATCCTTTTCATACAGCGCTTTCATTAAATTAGAACCGTGTAAATCCCCTGATGCTTCCCCAGAAATAATATAGTATTTCATATATAAATTATAATTGTATCATAAAGGTAATATGCAAAACCAACTAACATTGTGGTATTATTCATTAAATATTATGGCTATTATAGCTTCTTAATTTACCAAGAATATAAGGTTAAAAACAAGATCAAAAGTGCAATTAACATGGTTTCCATAAGAACCCCTCTCGCTCTATAAATTTGTTTTTTCTTCAAAAATACAAAAAATACAAAAAAATTAGCAATAGCACCTAATACCAGTACTTTCCCTTCTAAATTTCCTTCTTTTATAAGTTCTAAACTTTTATAAAAATCGTACGTTGAAAAAAATTCAATGAAAATAAAACAACCAAATGAAGTTGCAATTAACGCAACTACAAATCCTATTAAGATCTCTTTTTTCATTCTATATTCCAGTTATTTAATTTATGAATAAAATGGTGAGCTGTTAAATCGAACTGAACTGGTACAATTGAAATATAATTATTTGCCAAGGCCCATTCGTCAGTATCTTCACCTTTGTCCATATTCACAAATTTGCCCGTTAACCAATAATAGACTCGACCTTGAGGATTTGTTCTTTTATCAAATTCTTCAACCCAATTAGCTCTAGCTTGTCTACATATTTTAACGCCCTCAAATGTTTCACTTTTAGGAAAATTCACATTTAATACAACTCCGTCGGGCAATCCATTTTCCAAAACATTAAGCGCAATTTTTTTAATATATCCTTTTAAAGGTTCAAAATCAGCATTCCAAGAGTAATCTAATAATGAAAATCCGATTGCAGGAATTCCTTCAACACCTGCTTCAACTGCAGCACTCATGGTTCCTGAATAAATAACATTTATAGAAGAGTTTGAGCCATGGTTTATTCCAGAAACACATAAATCTGGTCTTCGATCTAAAATTTCACTAACTGCTAATTTCACACAATCTGCAGGCGTACCAGATGATTTGTATTCACGTTGTGGTCCTTCATCAATTATAATTTCATTGCAATACAAGGTTTCATTAATAGTTACGGCATGTCCCATACCGCTTTGCGGGCTATCTGGTGCAATCACAACAACTTCACCAATTTCATTCATTACAGAAATTAAAGCTCTTATCCCAGGTGCTGTGATTCCATCGTCATTCACAACCAAAATCAAAGGTTTTTTATTCATATTTTTAAAATTAAAGAACAAAGCTACTCTATTTTATTTGGTTTCATATGTAAATATTTATTGTTTTTTTAGCCACATTTTGCTCTTTTTTAATTATTTCAGTGCCTTTAAAAATTTTGTAAAGCTCGTTACAATAAAATAAATTTTAACATTTTGTAAAGTCTAATTAAAACTATATTTCATTAATATTGTACTGTTGGTTATATCCATTTCAATAAATTAATCAAAAATTTTAAAAGCTTTTGGTAGAATTTATAAAAAAAAGTTAAATTACACAGCTAACTAAAATAATGGCACTATTTTAGTAGTTACAAACACATACTTATAAAACAGAATAGACAGATGATGCTTAGAAAATTAAAATTACTACTACCGCTACTTTTTATTGTTAGCTTGTTTACAAGTTTTCAAACAAATGCAAGTACAGATCCTGACCCAAAAGACAAATATTTAATTACTATTTTAAGGTATGTATTAACACAGAATCATTACCAACCAAAAGAAATTGATGATGCTTTTTCAGAAAAAGTTTTTGATAGCTTTTTAGAAGCCCTTGACGGTTCAAAAAGATATTTTCTACAATCAGATATTGATGAATTTTCTGCATATAAAAGACAAATTGATGATCAAATTAAAAAAGAAGATTTAACATTTTTCTATTTGGTTTACAATAGATTAACACTACGTATTGAAGAAGCTAAACCTTATTACAAAGAAATTTTAGCTCAACCATTTAATTTTGAAGAAAATGACACTTTTGAAGTAGACAGCGAAAAGATATCCTATGCAAAAAATAATAATGAAATAATAATATATTGGCACAAACAGTTAAAATTATACACGCTATCTCGTTTACAAGATAAATTAACTATTGAAGTTGATAAAGAAAAAGAAGATGCTAATTATATAAAAAAATCTTTTGAACAACTTGAAAAAGAATCTCGTGAAGAAACTTTAACTAGCATGAATGAGTTTTTCCTAAGAATGGACGAACTAACATCTTCTGATTGGTTTGCTACATACGCAAATAGTATTGCAGAAGAATTTGATCCACATACAAATTATCTTGAGCCAAGTGACAAAAAACGTTTTGACCAGCAAATTTCAGGTAAATTAGAAGGAATTGGGGCCAGATTGCAAAAGAAAAACGATTATACAAAAGTAGTTGAATTAATTTCTGGGGGGCCGGCTTGGAAACAAGGTGAATTAGAAGTTGAAGATATCATTTTAAAAGTTGCACAGGGTGATGGTGAACCACTAGATATTGTTGGTATGCGTTTAGATGATGCCATTGAATTTATTAAAGGAAAAAAAGGTACTGAAGTTAAGCTGACAATTAAAAAAATTGATGGAACTATAAAAGTAATTTCAATTATTAGAGATGTTGTTGAATTAGAAGAAACATTTGTAAAATCAAGTATTGTAAAAAAAGATAATAAAACTTTTGGAGTTATTAGACTACCTTCTTTTTATATCAATTTTGAAGAAAAAAACTTCAGAAATTCGGCAACTGATATGGAACAGGAAATTGAACGATTAAAAAAAGAAAATGTAGAAGGTTTAATCATAGATTTAAGAGATAACGGTGGTGGATCATTACAAACCGCTATCGAAATTTCAGGTTTATTTATCAATAAAGGACCTGTTGTTCAGGTTAAATATCGCAATAGAGCTGCCGATGTAAAAAGTGATACCGACTCTAAAATACAATGGAATGGCCCATTAGTGGTTCTTGTAAATGAGCAATCGGCTTCTGCATCAGAAATATTTGCTGCTGCCATGCAAGATTATGGTAGAGCTGTTATTATTGGTGGAAAACAAACATATGGTAAAGGAACTGTACAAAGTGTTCTAGATTTAAATAGGTATCATAATTTAAATGAAGATTTCGGTGCATTAAAAATGACCATTCAAAAATTTTATAGAATAAATGGCGGTTCTACTCAATTAGAAGGCGTTCATTCAGATATTATGCTTCCAAGCCGTTTCAGCTACATGGAAATTGGAGAACGAGATTTTGAAAATGCCTTAAAATTTGATAAAGTTCCACAAGCAACTTATTCGCTTTGGAATAATTATGAAAATTTTGATGAAGTAATTAATAATAGTAAAAAACGAGTTGCCACCAATAGTAATTTCAAACTCATTGATGATTACGCACATTGGCTAAAAAAATCTCAAGATGATACTTTAATTCACTTGAATATTGAAGATTATAAACTTGACTTAGAAAATGCTAAAAATGAATCTTTAAAATACAATTCTATAAGAGATTACACTACTGACTTAACTTACACATCACCACTTTTTGAACAACCATTGTTAGAGCAAGATTTAAGTTTGTCAGACAAGCGTGAAGCTTGGCATAAAAACCTGAAAAAAGATATGTATGTTGAGGAAGCTTTAAATGTACTAAGTGAATTAAAAATGAAACCACAAGTTCATTTAGTTAAAAATTAATTTTAAAAAGTTGTAACTTTACATTAGATAAAGTATAACTATTGAAACCAACTTCAAATTCATTAACATCACTTGCACTCCAGAAGTTTAAAAAAAATACTACTGGAGTGTTTAGTTTTTGGTTTGTACTCTTATGTGGGTTTATTGCAATTTTTGCTTACTTACTAGCACCAGACAGCAGTAGTAACGCTAACCAAATGCACTTAGAGATTCATTCAAAAAAACCAGGCTTTGAGGTTTTAATGCTCACAATTCCTTCTAAAACAACAATAAATCAATCTTTTTTTAATAAAATTCTTTTCGGAAAAAAAAGTCAGCAAACCGAAATTTCCATATCAAAATATACCCTTTCTAAAACAACTTTAACTGTACATACTTTTACTGAAAACAATGTAGAAAGTTTAACAAAAACATTTCCACTTTCACAATTTCAAGGAAAGGATGTCTCAGAGTTCATTAAAACAAAAAAATTTTATTTAGGAACCGATAGATATGGAAGAGATTTATTAAGTAGAATGCTCATAGGTACCAGAATTTCATTTTTTATTGGATTTATTGCTGTTTTTATTTCATTGGTAATTGGTATTACAATAGGTGCAATAGCTGGCTATTTTGGAGGAAAAGTTGATGCATTTATCATGTGGCTTATTAACATTACGTGGTCAATTCCAACACTTTTATTAGTCATTGCAATAACATTGGCTTTAGGAAAAGGATTTTGGCAGGTTTTTATAGCGGTTGGACTTACGATGTGGGTAGAAGTTGCTCGTGTAGTTCGGGGACAAGTTATGAGTGCAAAAGAATTACAATATGTTGAAGCTGCCAAAGCCTTAGGTTTTTCAAATTTTAGGATTATTTTTAATCATATTTTACCAAACATCATGGCACCCGTTATTGTAATTTCGGCTGCCAACTTTGCTGGAGCAATTTTAATAGAAAGTGGCTTAAGCTTTTTAGGAATTGGTGCTCAACCTCCAACACCTTCTTGGGGTGCTATGATAAAAGATCACTACAGTTATATTATTTTAGGAAAAGCTTATTTAGCTGTAATTCCTGGTATCGCTATTATGAGTTTGGTCATGGCTTTTATGCTGATTGGAAATGCTTTACGCGATGCGTTGGATGTGAAAAATTAGGACCAATTACTCTTATTTAAAATCGATTTTTATTACACTTTATTTAATTTTACAATCATTTTATTGAATACTTTATAATATAATAGCACTTTTATTATTTAAAACTTATTTTTTTATTCGAAATTGAATTTAATTTTAATATATTTGAATATCTTAAATCACTTTTTTTAATCCCCATTTTGTTAAAAAATCATAAATAGGGTAACAAAATTATATTAAAATTGATATACTCTAAAACAGTAAAACCTTCTATTATGAAAACATTTTTAAAAACATTTTTAATTGCAATAATGGTATTGGCAATTAACAGCTGCGGAAGCAACGACAATGACCCCGCAAATGATTGTGAAACGCTTAACAGTCCCGTTGTGCAAGCAATGGCAACTTTTATAAGCAACACAACCGATTATATTGATGAACTGGAATGGATGGATCTTGAAACCCACGAATACACCATCCAAATTAATGCGAATGGCGAGATTTGCAGTATTGGCTATCAAAATCCGAGTACATATACAGGAAGTTACACGATGGAAATCACGGCACCCGGCGGCACTCACGTTGGAGTGCACACTTTTTCGCAAACCTCAACAGATTATATCGCCATTCCGCCAATAACTGTTGTTTCAGGAGATGTGATTGTTGTAAAAAGGACTATTCAGCCGGGATATACACTGCTAAATGAAACTGTTGGAAGAACAATTAGACGCGTAAACTCGGCACCAATACCTTTTCCGCTAACTGTTACCAATGTAACTTTTATAAGTTCAAATTTTTATGGTGCCGGTGGCCCTGTCCCAAATATCGCAATTCCATATATCGCGCTTGGATTTAAGGCTTTATAATACCAAATATTGATTAATTTTTAAAAAATTCTATTATGAAAAAACTACTGTTATTATTCTTTCTGCTTGCTTTTATTAAAATAGAGGCGCAACAAAATCGAGGCATTGAAAAATCTGGTGTCAGAAGAGGTTTTTACGCTTCCTTTTCCGCTGGCTTAACCAGCCCAACAGGCGATTACAAAACCTATTCTGATGAAGTAACCAATGCTGATGGCCAAGTACTGTTTGGCGCTACAGAAAAAATTACGGGCAAATCCCAATTTAACTTAGATGCAGGCTATCAATTTGGCGCATTTGGCCTTGGCTTAAGCATCGGTTCCTTTTCACATGAATTATCGGAACTATCTTTTCAAAGCGATTTGTTCGACACTAATTTTCCGATATTACAAAATGGTGGCGCTATTGACGGAACCTATTACGGCACAGGACCAGATTATAGGCTGGCCTTCGGGAAATTCTCCACCACCGCTTCGGCAAGAATTGGCTTGATGGATTTTTCGACGGATACATTTACAGGAAGCTATAATGGCACTGATACGGATGTTCCTTTGGAATTAATCAGAACTGAGTTTGCAAGCGACGGAAAAACATCGTTGGGGTATACCTCCATCGGATTAAAACTTTCTTATGACATTTCAAAACAACTAAGCTTATTTACAAAAACTGATTATTTTATAACGTTAAGCGATGGATTACAAGTTACCGACAGCGGAGTTTTGCTGCATGACATCAATAATGATAAATTAATAACGGCGGCGGATTTTGATTTTGCCGGTCCGGGCTTAGAAACATTTATAAATGAAAGATTTACAAAACCTAAAATGGTGAATGTTGGCTTTGGGCTTACGTGGAATTTTAATGCGCCACAAAAAGGGAAGGCGGTTAACGCCGATGGGCCAAAAAATCAAAAATCAAAAATAAAGGGGGGGTTAGACGGTAAGGGTAATATGAAAATGGAAACTGGCATAATAAACTCCGGAGAAACTGTTGACATCAAAGGAATAGGCGATAAAAAAACGGTTAAATTAATTGTGCCTGTTGCAATAAATAAGGGTTTACGAGTTGATGATGCTGTTGATGAAGACTCTGATGATGATGGATTGTCAGACAGTTTAGAAATATCTGATGGTGTGGATAACGATTGCGACAGTGATTCTTCTTCCACAAAAAGAATGAATAAAGAAGTATTAATTGAAACCATTGCTAAAGATGCAAATTTATCTAAAGCGGATGCAGGGAATGCATTAAATGCAATAACCTCCCATTTATCGGAATCTTTAAAAAAGGGTAAGGCGGCACAATTAATTGGTTCTGGTGGAATTTCTATTTCAGCTAGGAGAAGAATGCAAGATTTACCTATTCAAAGAACGGGAAGAAATCCTCAAACTGGAAAAGAAATTAAAATTGCCGCTAAAAAAGTTGCAAAATTTAAAGCCGGAAAAGCCTTGGCTGATGTAGTTAAAAGGACAGATAATTCTCAAGACCCACAAGGGAATAGTGGAGAAATACAAATGAATAAAGGAAAATTAGTTGACGCCATTGCAAAAGATGCAAATTTATCTAAAGCGGATGCAGGGAATGCATTAAATGCTTTTTTGTCTATTCTGTCGGAGGAATTAAACAATGGAAATTGCGTAAAATTAATTGTTCCAGTGGCAATAAATAAAGGATTAAAACAAGGAAAGAACAATGGATCGATGGTTGATACTTCAAAAAGAGTGCATCTTAAAGAATTAGCCGATGAGTTAGTAAATGCTGTTGATCTTGAAAATGACTCCCTAAAACCTTCAGCGAAAGTAGAAGTAAGAGGTTGGGATCCAAAAGACAAATCAACTATCCCTAATCCAAAAAAACGAAAATCAATAATAAAGGGTAGCTTTGACGGTAAGGATAATATGAAAATGGAAACTGGCATAATAAACGACGATGGGCAAAAAAAACGAAAACTTATTGCTGTTTCTCCAAATAACAACAGCCATTTTAAAAGTGCTACTGAAATTGAAAATTTCACTTGGGAAGTAATTGGCGATAAAATACCTAACCCTCAATATATAATTGAAATTATTAAAACAGGAAGCAACCAGCAACCGCAACGAACTTATATTGGTAAAACTACGGATTCTAAAATAGCCGCCAAAAAAGTGGCTAAATTTAGGGCTGGAAAAGCATTGGCTGATGTGGTTAAAAGAACCGGAAATCCAAATCAAGGCAATGATGATGATTTAGATTCTGATGGGCTGGCGGATACGGTAAAAACAACTGACGGTCAGCAACAAACTGCTGGCGAAGGATTTTACAGCTGGAAAGTTACCGAAACCACCACAGGAATATCATCCAATCTGAGTTTTTTTACAATTAGAGAAGGTGGCCGCACAGTAGAGGCTGGTCAAGTTCCTGAAAAAACTGCTTCAAATGGCAGTGATGATATGGGGGATGAACAAAACGACACCAAACGAGCAGCAGATTTAAAAAAATTGGCTGATGAGTTGGTAAATGCTTTCGCTATTGATGACGTAATCTGGAGTAGCAACATCAATCACAACATAGAAATGCCTCCTAGAGACATTGATAAACCATTTTTAATGAAAGAAGAAACGGCTGTTTCAAAACGTTCCCGAGATAAATCAACAAACCCTATTGCGGAAGAAGAAAATCAACGAGCTAGTGGAGATTTAAAGAATATATTCCCCCCAGGCAATAAAAAAGGCACAGGGAGTAGGTTCAAAAACCTTTCTGAGATCACCTATTTCGCTTGGGAAATAATTGGTGCTGACATTCCAAATGCTGAATATGTTGTTGAAATCACAAAAATTGATAACGACGGACAACCGCAACAAACATTTATTGGCAAAAGCACACAAAGAAATGGCAGAAACCCACAAACCGGCAAAGAAATTAAAATAGCCGCCAAAAAAGTGGCAAAATTTAAAGCAGGAAAAGCCTTGGCTGATGTGGTTAAAAGAACGGTCAATAATAATCAAGCCAATGATGATGATTTAGATTCTGATGGGCTGGCGGATACGGTAAAAACAACTGACGGTCAGCAACAAACTGCTGGCGAAGGATTTTACAGCTGGAAAGTTACCGAAATCACCACAGGAATTTCTTCAGCACCAAGTTTTTTTACTGTCTCAGATTCTGAAACCACAGAAGATTGTCTTGGCTATCAAAAAAATTCAGCAATGATGATTGTAAAAATAGACGAAACATCTTTAAGAAACACAAATACCGTAATTGATAATCCTGAAGATATTTTAGCAAAAAAAAGACATGAAAGAATGGGCATCAGAGCTTTGAGAGCAAAAGATGCGAGACATGGATATCGCGCAAAACAAAATGACGCAAGAATGAAAGATGCAAGAATGAAGGATGTCCGAATGAAAGATGTCCGAATGAAAGACGCAAGAATACAAAACATCGCCGATAAGCCATTTGAAATAACCACAGAAGAAAGCGACAAAGTAGCTCCACAAATTGACATAAACACAAAATATATAAGGGCGCTAAATCATAAAACTATTGAAATTTCTAAAAGTTATTTACAGCTAATCGCGCCCATTTTATCTTGTAAAAATAACATCCTAAATTATAATTGGACTGTTAAAAATAAAGCACTAAATATTGGGGATTCATTTAGCGGAAACACTGTTAAATATGATTTCAATGTTGAGGGAGTTTATGAAATTAACATAATGCCAACCCTTAATAACAAAAATTTAAATGCCTTTAGCATTATTATTATTTGTAAATAAAAGGGCTGAAATTTTATGCGATTAAAATATAACTTATTGCTGCTTATCTTCTTTTCTTATGTGTTTGTTTTCGGACAAATTTCAAACCCAAGGCATCCTGCCGAATGGGAAGAAATAAGCGGTGTGGTTATGGAGTTTCATTACTTTAAGAACACTCAAGTAAGTTGGGAAGAAGCATTGGAACCCTTCGTGAAAACGGCCCAGGCCTGTATTGATGAAGGAATCAATTTTTATATTATAAACCCGCCGGAAAGAAAAAACCACTATAATGTTCCGGTGGCATTGGATACCGTTTTTAGTAACCGGAATATCAACTCGCCACTGGTGCATATTATTGCTGCGGACACTATTATAGATTCCTTTCCTTGGGTTAGGGATCACGGTATGAATTTAGTTTACGAGAATGAAGTTGAAAAACGCATTTTATACAATTTCCCTAATGACCGTACCGGTAAGTTTATGGCGCAATACAAGAACATTTCAAATGATACCATTAAGACAAAAATAACAGATAAATATTATGGCGATGGTGGAAATTTTTTAACGGATGGACACGGAACATTCAATATCGCCACGACTTATGATGCGGAACACTTACCGTCAGGTCTAATGGATGAGTTTGATTATTTATCTCAATATTTCGGCATAAAAAAAACACTGAACATCCCAACTTCTTTTGTCCATGTTGATTATTTTTTGAAATTGATTGACGAAGAAACAGCCATTGTAGCTTTTATTCCAAATAATAATTACGACATCTCCATTGATGAATTTTACAACGATCAATATTATATTGACCAAGCCGTAATTTCAATTTCCCAACAATTAAAATCTGTTTACGGAAGAGAAATAAAATTTATTCCCATACAAAATGCCCCAACAACTTATGATAAAGAGTCTGAAATAATTTTACACACCTCAAAAGCAACTTACACCAATTCACTTATTTTAAATAAAACCGTTTTGGTTCCTCAATATAAGATAGCACCTTTTGATGAGTTGGCCATAAACGCCTATAAAAAAGCAATGCCAGGCTATACTATTATAGGTATAAACTGTAGGCAATACGCACAATTTTCAGGCGCTATCCATTGCTTAACTCATGAGATTTATGCCGAAAACCCAATATACATTAAGCATAAATGGTATGAAGGAATTGTAAAAAATAATTTGAGTGGATTTCCTATAAGTGTAGTTGCAAAATCATCAGATGGTATTCTAAAAGCAATTTTATATTGGAAAACTAATCAAACTATGCCATTTCAATCTCTGCAAATGAAAAATATTGAAAATGATATTTTTGAAGCCATTATTCCTCCTGCAAAAAGTGAAACAGTTATTAATTACTATATGAAATTTCAAAATAATAACGGCAAAGTAATTCAGAAGCCAATGGTTGCACCAAAATATTCCTATAGCTTTATTATACAATAATTTATTTTTTTAATTTTGCTTAAACAATTTTTTTTATAAACTACCTGTTTCTTAGCGATTTATATTTCATTTAAAATGTTTTTCTTATATTAGTTTCGTGTAACAATTGTTACTTATAAAATATTTTGTTTACAAACTATTAACTAATAACCAACATTATGGCACCCGTTATTGTAATTTCGGCTGCCAACTTTGCTGGAGCAATTTTAATAGAAAGTGGCTTAAGCTTTTTAGGAATTGGTGCTCAACCTCCAACACCTTCTTGGGGTGCTATGATAAAAGATCACTACAGTTATATTATTTTAGGAAAAGCTTATTTAGCTGTAATTCCTGGTATCGCTATTATGAGTTTGGTCATGGCTTTTATGCTGATTGGAAATGCTTTACGCGATGCGTTGGATGTGAAAAACTAAATTTCTTCATATACATTAATTTTCTATAACAATAGTTCAGAATATTATTATAATCATAATTTTTACATATATAAATTGCTTATATTAGAATATTTTATATATATTTATGCTATTCTACTAACTTTAATAGCAAAAATCAATGAAAAAAATAACATTTCTTGTTTTTTTTGTGTATACCATTTCTAACTATTCACAAAATGCTGACATCACATTATATTCAGGTATTTCCACTCCATCTTCTAGCTTTAGCAATAATTCCTTTGCTTCAAATGGAAATTTTATTGAATTATCTGGCGCCTATTATTTTTCTAAAATAGGTTTAGGGCTATCTTTAGGTCAAATATCAAACCCAACCGATAGTAATTTAGAAGATTTCACCAATACTCTTGGTTTTACAACTGTGAATACTTCTGAAAATTGGAAAATGACATACTATGGTATTGGCCCAGAGTATAAAGCTACTTTTAATAAGTTTGAAGCAAAATTTCTGATTAGAACAGGATTAATGTCAGTTAAACCAATAGCTTTAGGTAGTAGCTCTAATGAAAATATTGATGTTTCAATTCCTTTTTTCAATTTAAAAACCGACAAAACATCTCAGTTATCCTATTTTTCAACAGCCATTAAATTTGGTTATAATATTACTGAAAATTTAAGCCTATTTGCTTCCGCAGATTATTTATCCGCATTGTCAGATGAATTAACCATTACAGAAAAAACTGTTCAAGATATCAATAAAAATGGTAGAATTGATAAAGAAGATTTAGTGGCGGCAGATGGAACTCCTTTAAGTTATACAACAACTTCAAATAATGTAAAACCTCAAACTACAAATTTTGGGGTTGGCCTAACCTATTCTTTTGGTAAAAAAACCAAAGTAGGCGGTGAAATTCCATCAGACAATTTAAAAGCCGAAAAGAAAAAAAGAAAAATCGCAACCAAAGTAGATCAGAAAGTTAAGAAACCTATTATTGTACCTGTTGCAATTAATAAAGGTTCTGTTCAACTTACAAATCCAGCAAAAGAAAAAGCTGACAGAGAAAAGAATAAAAGAAAACTTGTTGCTGTTTCTCCAAAAAATAACAGTCATTTTAAAAGTGCTGATGAAATTGAAAATTTCACATGGGAATTAATTGGTGAGCAAATACCAAATCCTCAATATATAATTGAAATTACTAAAATTGGAAGTAATCAGCAACCACAAAGAACCTACATTGGAAAAACTACAGATTCTAAAATAAACGCAAAAAAAGTAGCCAAATTTAAAGCTGGAAAAGCATTGGCTGATACGGTTAAAAGAATGGACAATTCTGCTGGCACCAATGAAGAAAAAGCTGGAGAAGGACAATATATGTGGAAGGTAACAGAAACAACAACTGGAATCTCATCAAACCCAAGCTATTTTACAATGTCTAATTGTGAAATTGATTTTAGCATTTCAAATGACACAATTGAATGTTTAGGCTATGAAGGTGAAAACAGAAAATTTAAAATTTGTTTTGATGTTACATATTCAAGCACTACAGGAAATTTAACCTATGCAAATATAGGTTCAGGGCTTACTGTTTTCGATCAAACTTATGCCACATTAACTTACACCTTGGTCAGCCCAAATCCAACATTGGTAACTCAAATTGGTTCATCGGTTTCAACGGTTAGCTATTGTTTCGAGGTTACTGTATCAAATAGTGTTACTTCAATAGGATTTGGATTACAAGGCGATGATTTAGACCCAAGCCCAATTACTTGTCAACCAGGTGTAAGCGCTAACTTTGATGAATTGCCTAGTTGTTTGTGTGATGAATGTGAAGAAATTGAAGTTTCTTTTGAAGAATTCAATATTTCATTGAATGGCAGTAGTGGAAATCAATTTAACTTTAATGGCAACCTAAATGTAAATGTTCCTATTTATGGTATGGAATTTCAAATACAATCATATACATATTCTGCAGCTCCAAGTGCTTGTACAGAAGGCGTTGGTAGTGTTGAAGAATCTGGAATGATTTTAATGCCTGGTACTTCAATAAATGGTTCTACTTCATTGCAATTATTTAATGAAACAGCTTCAGGAAGTGCAAGTTCAAATAATAATGCTACAAAAAACATAAAATATACGAGCAGTTCTCCATTAACCGGGCCAATACCTTTAAATCTAACTATCGGATTACCAGGCCCAATCTCTGGACTTGATCCTAGTTGTTGTGTTATTGATTACGAAGTCTGTATTAAAGTAATCATTTATTATGACGATGGCAGTTGTAAATCATGTGTATTTACACATTGCTTTCAATTTAATAACCAATAAAAACTACTATCATGAAAAATAAAATATATACATTCAAAACATATATGTTGCTAGTATTTTTATTGGCAACTGCAACAGGGTTTTCACAAATTGTGCTTGCACCAGGTTCTAATTCTGCAACTTGTAATTTAGGAGCTTACGGGCCAGTTACAATATCTGTTCCCAAAGAAGCATTAACGGGCGATAATATTGCTTTAAATATTACTTTACCTGGAACATTACCTGCTAATTGTACAAAAACTGTAAAAATAACGAGGTCTTCAAATTTAGATTTCCAGAGTTCTGGAGCCATTCCATTTACCGTTGACTCAGGGGATCCATTATCTTATGAAAACAATACTCCTTTAGCTGGAAATGATGGGCAAAATTTCAATGTTTTTTTTAAATTTCCTGCATATACAACTTGTAATAATACTGTTGGCACTTTTAATGTAACTGTTACCACAGTTTGTGGTGGTATTACCTATACTTGTACAACTTCTGTAACAATTAAGGCAAGAGCAGCAAATTATTGGACAATTAGTAAACAATTTTATACAGGTGATTTAACATGTGGAACTTCAGTTTGGTACGTTATAGTTAATCATAATAATCCAAATGGAGCAGGCTTGGGTACCTATAATCTAACTGGAACTATTACAGATACTGCGACAGTACCAATAGTTTATGGAGCTTCATATACACCTAGCTACCCTGGGACTTATAATGGTAGTTATTATAATAAGGTCATTCTTCAAAATTGCGGTCCAAACGGAAGTACGATTACCAATACGGCAAATTACAACTTTTCATTAGGAGGTGGTTGTGAAACAATGACAGGAACAGTTACTGCAACTTCACCTCCATTAGCGAATCCAAATGCATCAATATCATTTGTGAAATCAGTTTCAAATCCAGCCACTACTAATTTAACTCCTGGTTGTTTTGGACAATACAATATAAGTGTATGTAATAATGGTAATGTACCATGGACAAATTTTGTGATAACAGACAATTTTAATATTCCAGGCATTACTGTAACCAGTATTTATTTACCAAGCGGATGGACTTCTAGTCCCGTAATTCCAGCTGTACCTCCTGTAGGCTTTTTTAATCAATCTTTTACTTTTACAGCTCCACCAAGTCTTATATTAGACCCTGGTGTTTGTGTTGGTATATCAGTTTATTTTACGATTGATATTACCGCAACTGTTGGTAGTACCATTGCAAATACAGCAAACTTAAGTTACCAAGCAGCGGGTGCGAGTGTTCCTGGAGGTCCACCTCCTGTTGCTCCATGCCCAACTATTACTTGCCCAACTATTGACACTGCTATTCATAATACTACTAGCAATGTTTCTTTTGTTGTAGAGGCACCAAAACCAATTGTAAATATTAAAAAATGTATTTTAAATCCGCCTAATGCATTAGTCCCTCCTATTTATCAAATTGGAAATAACATTGAATTTAGTGTTATGATTAGCAATTCAGGTGCAGGTAATTTAACAACTACCGTTACAGATGCAATTGCAGGTCTAAACTTACAATTAGTTCCAGGTTCTATAACTTATGATTATTATGACGATGAATATTTTGGAAATATATATAGTTGTAGTCCAAACTTTGGAAGTACTACACCAATTGCTCCACCTTTTTCAGTAACTAATTCAAGCGCTTCACCATTAATTTGGAATATTGTTGATATGCCAGGAACATGTGATGTTAATAAAGCTAACTTTTTAGTAATTAAATTTAAAGCTAAAATATTACCTCAATTATCTGGCACAAAAACAAATACAACTACGGTAGCCCTAGGACCAAAAAGTAGTGCTGTAAATTACAGTATTGACCAAGTAGGAATTTTAGCTGTTGATAAAAAGGCTGACGCGGAATTTGTGGATAATGGCGGTACATTTAATTATATTTTAACCGTTACAAACAACGGAAGTGTTCCTTTAAATAATATTGTTGTTACAGACATACTGCCAAGTTGTGTTGTTAGAAATGGTGCAATATCTGTTAAAAATGGTGTTGGAGCTTCATTAACAAATACATCCTCTGGTACTATAATAGTTACACTAACACCTTCAATTCAAATAATGCCAGGTGAAAGTTTTGTAATTACAATACCTGTAAAAAAATCTGGAGGAGGAAATTGTTGTAACATAACCGTAACTGCAACCGCTAAAATGACCACATCTGGTGTTTCGTTAAATGCCAATTATGGAGACACATTAGCTCCTGCGGCTTGTGTCAAATCAACCGAATGTTGCGATATTGACGGTTTTGAGGCTACCTTAAATGAAAGCAACGGAAGCTACAGTATTACTATTAATGGTGGAAGTGTTCCAATTCAAGAAGTGGAAATTTCTATGATGGATTATCACATAGAATATTCAAATCCAGATTGTAAACCTGATGATTTAGGGCCTTTCGGCACTTTATCTACAAGCAATAGTGCGCTTGCTGGCTTACTTTTAAATGCTGCATCTAATAATACAAGTAGTTTAAATTGGCTTTCTGGTTCACCTTCAATTATAAATACATCGGTGAATTTAAATATTATTGATCCGTTAGTGCTAAATTTAGATTGTTGTGATGTTACTTTCTCATTTTGTTTAAAAATTAGAGTGAAAGATGCAAATTGTAATGTTTGTGAAAAAATTGTTTGCTTTTCATCTGAACAAATTAGTGATGAGCCATGTGATATTGTATTAACTGATCTGCCTCAAGGTAAAAAATACTGCCCTGGGGATAGTATTCCTATTAGTTGGTCAGGAACTACACCATCAGGCTTGGTAAATCTTTTCTTATTCGATAACACAAACAATACAACTTATCAAGTAATTGCAACTGGTTTGCCTGCAACAGGAACTTATAACTTTATAATTCCTACAGGAATTCCTTGTTCTCCACCAAGAACTTGGTCATTTGGAATTCAAGATTCAGATAAGTTGTGTAACGACAGAAGTAATACTTTTACCATTGAATGTTGCGATATAACTGATTGTGAATGTGGTTCATGGAAAACTGATTTTGTTACTATTAAAGGAAGCACAAAAGTAATTCCAACTGATTCTCAGCAAAAAAATATGATAAACTTACCTACCGGTGATTTAGGAATTCAAGCTGGATGCGGAAAAGAGCTTCAATTAAAAGCAAATTATTCCTATTCATTTACAGCACCAACCTATGTATGTAATCCAGATAATTGTGCTGTTAGTTACAAATGGGAAATTGAATATGCTGGAGTAATTGTGCAATCTGGAATTGGAAAAACATTTAACTATAGCTTCACTACTGGAGGTAATTATAAAATTATATTTACTCCAATATGTGGCGGAAACCGTTGTGACCCTTGTGTAATTTATGTTAACATTCCGCAGGTTGGTGGTGGCGATCACAATGGAAATCCAAAACATCAAAATCCTTATTTTATAGATAATAACATGAAAGGTGAAATGAACTAAAACTATAAAAAGAGTTGCTTTACATAAAAAGAGTCGAGAATTATCTCGACTCTTTTTTAATTTTAGCCTACTTTAGCCTCTTAAAAAATAATTAATGACTTTCGAAATAACATTTCATACAAAATGGTCAGATTTTGACCCAAACCGTCATATGCGTCACACTGCCTACAACGATTATGCCGCAGAAGTAAGAGTGCGCTTTTTTCAAGAACACGGGCTTTCAATTAACGAATTTGCCAAATTAAATATTGGTCCAATTTTATTTAAAGAAGAAACTTCATTTTTTAAGGAAATTCATATTGGCGAAAATATTACCGTAAAAATGGAATTGGAAGGCGTTTCAAAAGGAATTGAACGTTGGCGATTTAATCATCAAATATTCAATGAAGCTGGGAAATTAGCTGCAGAAATAAAAGTGTATGGCGCCTGGATAGATTTGGTTAAAAGAAAATTAACAACTCCTCCCCAAAAATTTGTAGCTATTTTTGACGGTTTACCAAAAACGGTTAATTTTGAAGAAATCCCCTTAAAAAGTGCGAAATAGAAAATTAATTTATACCATTATTACATTAATTTTTGCAGTAGGATTTTACTTATATGATAATTATTCACTAAATAATAAAATTGTAACTAATGAAACTGATAAATCAGAAGATTTATATTTATTACCAACATCAACAACAGGACAAGTAATTCATCATAATTATTATTCATTATCCTATAATGAAACCTACGAACAACCAGAATGGGTAGCTTACACATTAAAAAAAGAACATCTTACTAATAAGCAATACAAAAGACCTTATTTTATTCAAGATAAAAAGGTAAAAACCAAAAGTGCTCATTACAAAAATTATAAAGACAGTGGTTATAATAAAGGACATTTATGCCCTGCTGGTGATCGTAAAATTTCAGAAGAAGCATATCATGAAACTTTTTTTACTTCAAATATTTCACCTCAAATTTATGAGTTTAATGGTGGTATTTGGAATAGATTAGAACAAAAAGTGCGCTATTGGGCACAAAAATATGATAAATTATATATTGTTACTGGTGGTGTTTTAACCACTGATTTAAAAACCATTGGAAGTGAAAAAGTAGCAGTTCCAAACTATTTTTATAAAATAATTTTAGACAATACCAAACCTGAAATAAAAGCAATTGCATTTTTAATTCCTCACGAAAAAACTGAAAAAGGGCTATCCTATTTTGTTACAAGTATTGATGAAATTGAAAACTTGACCGGAATTGATTTTTTTTATGATTTACCCAATGAAATTGAAAATGTTATTGAAGCTTCTAAAAATTACACTCTGTGGAACCTTCATAAATAGTGGTATTTTTACAAATTTTTAAAATTTAGGCGTATTTATAATTAAGTTAAAAAATTAATAGCTATTTTTATATAATTAATTATTACTGTTTACTTATTATAACTGACTGATTATATATGAAAAATAACAATCTACTATTAAAAATCGCTTTTTTGGATTCATAAATCACAAAAAATAGTAAACAAACAAAAAAATAAATTTTTTAAATTCATTTAATACAAATTTTTAAGTTTTTATTTAAAATTGGGTATGATATTAAAACAAAATTACATTGAAAAAGTATTAGAATTTATTCATGAAAAAAGTGTAGGGTCTTTAAATTACCCATTTTTAAATTCACTTTCTGAGTTTCTTGCCGAGTTATTACAAGTTGAATATGTATTGATTGACAAATATTTTCTTGAAAATCCAGGTATTGCAGAAACAGTATCATTATTTAGTAATAATGGCATTGCGCAAAATATTACCTATGAACTTACACATACTCCTTGTGAAAATGTTATAAACAAAAAATCATGCTCTTATCCTTCTAACATTCAAAAATTATTTCCAAAAGATGAAATGTTAGTTAACATGAAAGCTGAAAGTTATATTGGAATTCCACTTTGGAGCGCTAAAGGTGAACCTATCGGATTAATAGCTATTTTAAGCACAAAGGAATTAAAAAATGTAAAAGCAATTGAAACTGCACTTCAAATAGTTGCGATAAAAGCAGCTCAGGTTCTTGAAAAAATTCTTTTTGAAAGTGTTTTTGAGAAGCAAATGAATCAATTGAAAGAAAGTGAAGAAAATTACCAGCATTTATTTAATGAGAATCCAATTTCATTGTGGGAAGAAGATTTTACTTATGGCTATCGTAAAATACAAGAATTATCAGCTTCAGGCATTAAGTACATTGAAAAATACTATCATGAGAATCCAGACTTTTTTATTGAATGCATCTCAAATGTAAAAATATCAAATGTAAATGATGCCTCCATTAAATTATTTAAAGCTAAAAATAAAGAAGACCTTATAAAAAATATTTATAAAATCAGGACTAAAAATGCCCTTGTTCAATATACAAAAATATTAGGTGATATATTAAAAGGCAAAAAAGAAATTATTCAAGAAGTAGTATTTAAAAACTTCTTAGGTGATGAAGTTGTTGGAATTGTAAAAGTGAATTTATTTAAAAATAGTAAAAAAAATGAACTAAAAGCAATTATTTCAATTTCAGATATTACTGAGAGAGTTAAATCGGAAAAGGCATTGTTAAAAAGTGAAGAAAAATTCAGAAACATCGTTGAAAATACCGCTGAATGGATTTGGGAATTAAATAATGAAGGCGAAATTACATATAGCAATCCAATTGTAAAGAAAATATTAGGATATTCTCCTGAAGAATTAATCGGAAAAAATAATTTTGCTTTAATTTCTAAATTTGACAGAAAACGAATTTTAAAAATATTCTTAGAGAAAATAGAAAAAAAAGAGGGCTGGGTAAATTTAGAAATTAGCTGGACTCATAAAAATGGCAACCACAGATTTCTTGAAAGCAATGCTATTCCTATAATAAATGATGAAGGAATATTAACTGGATTTAGAGGCATAAACAGAGATGTAACCGAGCGTAAAATTTCGGAAATAGAAATGAAAAAGCTTTCAACGGTCGTTGAGCAAAGTGCAAACTCTATAATTATAACAGATACCGAGGGAACAATTGAATATATAAATAAAAAATTTACTGA
>Ga0209231_1000474_pt1 | contig 22244 bp, 17 predicted proteins | sample Deesub45470m_DNA_FD_188086 | JGI IMG/M metagenome (GOLD analysis project Ga0209231, IMG submission 188086) | Deep subsurface microbial communities from North Pacific Ocean - 450_OLKR46/470m Metagenome (SPAdes) (version 2) | ecosystem: Environmental > Terrestrial > Deep subsurface > Unclassified ... | reverse complement strand
ACCTTGTTTTTTCCTTTGGTTATTTTTATGGTAAGTTCGTTTTTGTCTTTATCCAAATCCATAAAAATTGAATAGCCTTCTTTAAGTTTTGAAGTCACAATTTCTTCAGCCAAAGCATCTTCAACATATTTTTGAATGGCACGTTTTAACGGTCTGGCACCATATTGCTTGTCAAAACCTTTTTCTGCGATATAATCTTTTGCTTCTTTGGTCAAGACCAATTTATAGCCTAGATCATCAATACGTTTTGATAATTTGCTTAATTCAATATCAATAATTAAGTGAATATCTTCAATTTCTAAAGGATTGAATATCACCACATCATCAATTCTGTTTAAAAATTCAGGAGCGAATGATTTTTTAAGTGCATTTTCTATCACGCCTTTCGCATTTGCATCAGCCTGTGACGTTTTTGAAGCTGTTCCAAATCCTACACCGGCACCAAAATCTTTCAATTGGCGGGAACCAATATTGGAAGTCATAATAAGTATGGTATTTCTAAAATCGATTCTTCTTCCCAAACTATCGGTAATGTGACCTTCATCCAAAATTTGCAACAGCATATTGAAAACATCGGGATGCGCTTTTTCAATTTCATCAAAAAGCACCACAGCGTAAGGTTTACGTCTGATTTTTTCGGTCAATTGTCCGCCTTCTTCATAACCCACATAGCCTGGAGGTGCACCAATCAAGCGAGATACGGCAAATTTCTCCATATATTCACTCATATCAATTCTCACCAAAGCTTCTTCACTGTCGAATAATTCCATGGCCAACACTTTGGCGAGCTGTGTTTTGCCCACTCCGGTTTGTCCTAAAAATATGAATGAACCAATTGGTTTGTTTGGGTCTTTAAGTCCAACCCGGTTGCGTTGAATGGCCTTCACAACTTTGCTGACGGCTTCGTCTTGCCCGATAACTTTCCCTTTGATAAGGTTTGGCAAATCGTTCAAGCGTTTGCTTTCTGCTTCAGCAACCCTGTTTACCGGAATGCCTGTCATCATAGAAACCACTTCTGCCACATTGTCTTCGGTAACAATTTCGCGATTCAATTTTGAAGTTTCATCCCATTTTTTTTGTTCAGTCAGTAAAAAGCTTTCAACGCGTTTTTCATCATCGCGCAAGCGTGCCGCCTCTTCATATTTTTGTCCGTTTACAGCCGCTGTTTTGTCATCCCTGATTTTTTCCAACTGTTCTTCAAGTTGTAAAATTTCTTTAGGGACCACAATATTTGTGATATGAATTCTGGAACCTGACTCATCCAAAGCATCAATTGCTTTGTCCGGCAAAAACCGATCGGTCATATACCTGTTTGTTAGGGTTACGCAAGCTTTTATGGCATCATCAGTGTAGACTACATTGTGATGATCTTCGTATTTGTCTTTTATATTCTGTAAAATTTGAATCGTTTCCTCTACGGAAGTAGGCTCAACCATCACTTTTTGAAATCTGCGTTCCAAAGCACCGTCTTTCTCAATATTGGTTCTGAATTCATCCAAAGTTGTAGCGCCAATACATTGAATTTCACCACGCGCCAACGCAGGTTTTAACATATTGGAAGCATCTAAGGAACCCGTTGCGCCGCCGGCACCGACAATGGTGTGAATTTCATCGATGAATAAAATAATGTCATCATTTTTTTCCAATTCATTTACCAAAGCTTTCATACGTTCTTCAAACTGTCCGCGGTATTTTGTGCCCGCAACCAAGCTTGCCAAATCCAAGGAAACAACGCGTTTGTTAAATAAAATACGTGAAACTTTACGTTGAATAATGCGCAAGGCCAAACCTTCGGCAATGGCCGATTTACCAACGCCAGGTTCACCAATCAAGATTGGATTGTTCTTTTTTCTTCGGCTTAAAATTTGAGAAACACGTTCAATTTCTTTTTGGCGGCCAACTACAGGATCTAAATTTCCTTCTTCGGCCAAACGCGTTAAATCACGTCCGAAATTATCCAATACAGGTGTTTTTGTTTTCTTAAGCGGTGTTTTTTCGCCTCGTGCCTGTTCAAAAGGATTTGATTTAGAGGTATCAAAATCGTCATCATTAGAATCTTGCGCTTTTGGCAAATCTATTTCTTCGTCAAAGAATAATTGCTTGAAAACAGTTTTCACATCATCATAGCTCACGTCAAAATGTTGCAATAATTTTGTTGTTGGGTCATTTTCATTGCGTAAAATGCATAACAGCAAATGCGCTGTGTTCACGGCTTCGCTTTGATACAATTTGGCTTCCAAAAAAGTCGTTTTTAACGCTTTTTCAGCTTGCTTTGTCAGATGTAAACTTTTCTTTTCGTCGGTTTCCTTTATGGAATTAATCGGATTTAAACCTTCAATTTTTTTACGTAAATGATCCAGATTTATTTCTAAAGAATTTAAAATCTCTATTGCTTTTCCTTCCCCTTTTCGCAAAATTCCCAAAATAAGGTGTTCCGTACCAATAAAATCGTGTCCTAAACGCAAAGCTTCTTCTTTACTGTAGGCAATTACATCTTTAACTTTTGGTGAAAAATTATCGTCCATTATCGTATGTTTATATTGTAAATTTAACTGATTTTTTTCTTTTTTAAACACAAAAAGTGAACCACTTTTTCATAATTTATTTCAACAGACTTTTTTTGGGCATTAAAAATACTGAAAACCAGTGTGTTAATGCTGGTTTAAGTGAACTTTTCATTGTTGATAAAAAACAGAAAAACAACGTGACAAAAAGGCCATAAAAAAGTGAAAAGTCGTATATTGCTTTGTTAAAAATTGACACAAAATTAAATAAAAATTTATGGCAGACGGAGAAAAAATTATACCAATTAATATTGAAGATGAAATGAAATCTGCTTACATTGATTACTCAATGTCAGTAATAGTTTCAAGGGCATTGCCTGATGTGCGAGATGGGTTAAAACCCGTACACAGAAGGGTGCTTTTTGGTATGCACGAATTAGGAATTAAAGCAACAGGATCTTATAAAAAATCAGCAAGAATAGTTGGGGAAGTTTTGGGTAAGTATCATCCGCACGGTGACACTTCGGTTTACGACGCAATGGTGCGTATGGCTCAAGAATGGAGTATGCGATATATGATGGTGGACGGACAAGGAAACTTCGGTTCTGTAGATGGCGACAGTCCTGCAGCAATGAGGTATACAGAGGTTCGTATGCAAAAAATTTCGGAAGAAATGCTTGCGGATATTGAAAAAGATACGGTAGATCATCAATTAAACTTTGATGACACTTTGGAAGAACCAACCGTTTTACCTACCAGAATTCCAACGTTGTTGGTGAACGGCGCTTCGGGTATTGCCGTTGGGATGGCCACAAATATGGCTCCCCACAATTTAACGGAAGTTATCAATGGCACTTTGGCTTACATCGAAAACAGGGATATTGAAATTTCTGAATTGATGCAGCATATTAAAGCACCTGATTTCCCAACTGGCGGTATTATTTACGGTTATGAAGGCGTAAAAGAAGCTTTTGAGACGGGCAGAGGCAGAATTGTGATGCGCGCAAAAGCCATTATTGAAGAAGTTAATGGCCGTGAAAGCATTATTGTCACTGAAATTCCTTATCAGGTGAATAAGGCAGAAATGATTAAAAAAACTGCTGAATTGGTCAACGATAAAAAACTGGAAGGCATTGCAAATATTCGCGATGAATCAGACAGAAATGGAATGCGTATTGTTTACATTTTAAAACGTGATGCCATACCAAATATCGTTTTAAACAATTTATTCAAATATACCGCGCTTCAAACATCATTCAGCGTCAACAATATTGCTTTGGTAAAAGGGCGCCCAGAACAACTAAATCTAAAACAATTAATTCATTATTTTGTTGAACACAGACACGTTGTTGTGGTGCGAAGAACAGAATTTGAACTTAAAAAAGCCGAAGCGAGAGCCCATATCTTAGAAGGTTTAATTATTGCGAGCGACAATATTGACGAAGTAATCAAAATAATCAGGGCTTCTTCAAATGCCGACATTGCAAGAGAAAGTTTGATGACGCGTTTTGAGTTGTCTGAAATTCAGGCAAGAGCCATTGTTGAAATGCGATTGCGTCAATTAACGGGTCTTGAGCAAGATAAGTTGAGAACGGAGTATGATGAAATTGTTAAATTAATTATCGATTTAAAAGATATTTTGGCAAACGAAGAAAGACGTTTTGAAATTATTAAAAATGAACTTATTGCCATAAGAGATAAATATGGTGATGCCAGAAGATCGGTGATTGAATATGCCGGTGGAGATTTGTCTATTGAAGATATGATCCCAAATTCAAACGTAGTAGTAACTATTTCACACGCGGGATATGTTAAACGCACAAATTTAGATGAATATAAAGTTCAAAACAGGGGCGGACGCGGACAAAAAGGGGTTGCCACTAGAACTGAAGATTTCTTAGAACATTTATTTATGGGAACCAACCATCAATATATGTTATTCTTTACCCAAAAAGGAAAAGTATTTTGGATGCGTGTTTATGAAATACCTGAGGGTGGAAAAAATTCAAAAGGAAGAGCCATCCAGAATTTGATAAATATTGAACAGGATGATACCGTTAAAGCATTTTTGGTTACGGAAGATTTAAAAATTGAATCTTATGTTAACAGTCATTATGTAATTATGGCAACTAAAAAAGGTCAGGTTAAAAAGACTTCTTTAGAACAATATTCCCGTCCAAGGGCAAACGGAATTAACGCAATAACCATCAAAGACGGCGATGAACTTTTGGAAGCCAAATTAACTACAGGCGACAGTCAGGTAATGCTTGGATTAAAATCGGGTAAAGCCATCCGTTTTGAAGAAAGCAAAACACGTCCGATGGGAAGAAATGCTTCCGGTGTACGGGGAATTACCTTAGCCAATAAAAATGATGAAGTTATTGGAATGATTGCCGTTGATGATATCAACAGCGATATTTTGGTGGTTTCAGAAAATGGGTACGGGAAACGCTCTAAATTAGAGGATTACAGAATAACCAACCGTGGAGGTAAAGGCGTAAAAACCATAAATATCACTGAAAAAACAGGTAATTTGGTAGCTGTAAAAGACGTGAAAGATGATGATGATTTAATGATTATCAACAAATCCGGAATTGCAATCAGATTGGCCGTTGGCGACTTAAGGGTCATGGGAAGAGCAACCCAAGGCGTAAAATTGATCAATATAAAAGACAACGACTCCATTGCAGCAGTTGCGAAAGTGATGCACGAAGAAGAAGTTGAACTTGCTGATAGTGACATTGAAAATGATATAGAAATTAACAATGGCACGGAAATTGAAAACAATGAAGAAGATAATTTAAATCAAGAATAAACCAGTAACAATAAATCATAAAAAATGAAAAAACAATTAATAATCCTGTCAGCTTTTTTTATTAGTATGACAGTTTTCGCCCAAAACGATGAGTTAAAAACCGCGGAAAAAGCCCTTAAAGCAAATGATTTTGCTACTGCAATGTCAGCAGTGAACCAAGCAGAAGGTTTAATCGCCAATGCAGATCAAAAAACAAAGGCCAAGTTTTATTATTTAAAAGGTATGGCATTGTATCAAAATGGAAATCCTAATGCCGATGTTCAAAAAGTTGGAGATGCTTTTAATGAATTGATTAATTATGAAAATCAAACCAATAAGCCTAAGTATTCTTCTGAAGTTGGTGTGTTGCTTAACAAAATGATTATTGCAGTCGCAGATAATGCATCAAACAGTTACAGCAAAGCGATAGAAACAAAAGAAGATGCAGATTATCTTAAAGCCGCCAAAGAATTTCAACAAGTGTATGCTTTAAGTCCAAGAGACACTTCTTATTTAGACAATGCCGCCTTGGTTTACTATTTTGGTAAGGATTATGATAGTTCTATTAAATTATATGAAGAATTATTGGCTTTAAACTACACAGGAATCACAACAGTTTTTGTTGCAACAGACAAAGCATCTGGAGAAGATGTTGTTTATGGTGATAAAAAAGCTATGGATTTACAGGTTAAATTGGGATTGGCTGAAAACCCAAGAGAAGAGAAAAAGGAATCAAGACGTGAAATGATCTTCAAAAATTTGGCTCAAAATTATGCTGACAAAGGAAATAATGAAAAAGCTATGGAAATCATTGCAAAAGGAAGAAAAGAATTTCCAAGCAGTTATTCTTTGTTAATTGATGAAGCCAATATTTACTATAAAGCTGGCGACAATGCTAAATTTAAAGAGCGTTTGGAAGAAGCTATCAGATTAAATCCTACAGAACCAACTTTGTATTATAATGTTGGGGTTATGAATATGGATCAAAAAAATATTGATGAGGCCATCAAAAACTTTGAAAAAGCCATTGAATTGAAACCTGATTATGCTGATGCTTACAACAATATTGGTGCTGCAATTATTGAAAAAGCGGCTCCTATTATTGATGAAATGAACAAGAGCTTGGCCGATTTCAAAAAATATGATAAACTTCAGGTACAACAATTTGACATTTACAGAAAAGCATTGCCTTATTATGAAAAAGCGTATGAGTTGAATCCTAAAAGCATTAACATTATCCAAACATTAATGGGATTGTATGAAAATTTGGAAATGACTGATAAACTTGAAAAAATTAGAGTTGTTTACGAAACATTAAGACAATAACCTCAGTACAATTTATAAAAAAAAGCCCACTATTTAGTGGGCTTTTTCATTTATATGATCTTTTTAATGACGCGTAATTTATGGGTATGCCTTTGCGAATCGACATTAAAAATACCACTGTGGTCAATCCTGTCAATTCTTATTTTACCGTTGGCGTGAATAATGTAATTGTCTTTCATAATAATGCCAACGTGCACAATAACACCATCTTCATTGTCAAAAAATGCCAGATCTCCCGGTTCACTTTCTTCAATAAAACTTAACGCTTCACCCTGAGTTGCCTGCTGGCCGGCATCACGCAATAATTTATAACCGCAAAGTTTATAGGCCATTTGTGTAAAACCGGAACAATCTATTCCAAAAGGCGTTTTGCCGCCCCATAAATAAGGTGCATTTAAAAACTTAATCGCTATTTCAATAAGTGATTCTTTTGGCAGTTTTTCATTAATAACTTTTCCTTCGTAATGGTAATTTATAGCTCCTAATTTTAGGTTTTTGGCATTATAAAAAGGCAATGTGGCGCCAATGGCAACGGTTAAGAAATTGTTATTTTCATCAGTTACAAAATCTACCAATTCACCGGCCAAAGTTTTTGTTGATTCTTCTATTTCGAAGTAGTTTTCTTCTGAAATTTGTAGGTATTGGTTGGTGTCAATCCAGCCTTCATAATTGTCAAATGCAAGTCTGATTTTACTCCATTTTTGAACTGTTTCCAATACCATAAAATGTTCGCCAAACAACACCTGAGATACCATCTCGCTTTTATCGCTTGGCTCAATTCGAAGAGGAACAATACTTAAATTACAAATTCCGTAGGGCATAAAATAAATTTACAGGCGTTCAATAATCATTGCGCTTGCACCGCCACCTCCGTTACATATTGCCGCTGCACCATATTTAGCTTTGTTTTGTTCCAGCACCGAAGTCAATGCAATAACGATTCTAGCGCCAGACATACCAAGTGGATGTCCTAACGAAACAGCGCCGCCATTCACATTCACTTTTGCAGGATCTATTCCTAAAAGTTTAATATTGGCCAAACCAACAACTGCAAAAGCCTCATTAAATTCAAAATAATCAATGTCCTCTATTTTTAAACCTGCTTTGGCCAACGCTTTTGGAATTGCTTTTGCAGGCGCGGTGGTAAACCATTCAGGTTCATATGCGGCATCTGCATAACCAATTATTTTCGCGATTGGTTTCAGATTCAATTCTTTGGCTTTGTCGGCACTCATAATCACCAATGCTGCAGCGCCATCGTTAATGGTTGAGGCATTTGCGGCAGTTACGGTTCCTTCTTTACTGAACACAGGACGTAAGGTTGGGATTTTAGCCAAATCTACATTTTTATATTCTTCATCTTCAGCAAAAATAATGGGATCTCCTTTTCTTTGAGGGATTTCAACAGGAACAATTTCCTTGGAAAACTTTCCTTTTGACCAGGCATCGGCTGATTTTTTATAGGATGCGATGGCAAAATTATCTTGGTCTTCACGTGTAAATTTATATTCATCGGCGCATAAATCACCGCAGGTTCCCATATGTTTTTGATCGTACACATTGATCAAACCATCAACCAACATACCATCAGCAACAGCAATATTGCCAAGCTTGGTCGATTTTCTTCCTTCGAGATAATGTGGAATTTTACTCATATTTTCCATTCCCCCAGCCACAATAATTTCAGCATCACCAGTTTTAATTGCTTGGGCGGCAAGCATAATTGCCTTCATCCCAGATGCACAAACTTTATTGACAGTGGTGCAAGGCACGGTATTTGGAATTCCGGCGAAAAGCGCCGCTTGTCTGGCAGGTGCCTGGCCCAATCCGGCAGAAACCACATTTCCCATAAAAACTTCATCAACAAGTTTTGGGTCTAATTTTATTTTATTTAAAGCGCCTCTAATGGCAACTTCCCCTAATTTTGGGGCTGGTATGTCAGATAAACTACCCAATAAACTTCCTATTGGTGTTCTGGCTACGGATACAATTACAACTTCTTTCATTTGCAGATATTATTTATTTTTATTGGTCAAACTGCCTGTCGGCAGGCAGGTGGAATTTGCATTTCTAAAACAGTGCAAAAAACTGTAATTGAGTTATGCTCATTTCATTTTGTCTTGATTCAAAAATTCAATTGCGAAATTAAGCAATTTTATACAATTTTTAGGAATTTAGGGATGGGATTATGCTATTTATTTACCTAAACAATAAAAAAGCAAGGTGATTTTTTACCTCCTGCATTGAAAATAATTGCAACTTAAAACGGCGTGTCTTTTAAAAATATTGTGGGCTATAAATGCTGGTAACATAATAATTGTTATTTTTGGAGGGAAAACAGCGATTGGTGAAAAAAATTATAAACAAATTACTTGTAAATCACTCTTTAATATATAAACTATTCCTATATATCCTCACGGTAATTTTAGTTGTTTATTTATTCCCAAAAGGGGGGCAGTTTAAGTATGAATTTCAAAAAGGGAAGCCTTGGCAGTATGAAAATTATTATTCGCCATTCGACTTCTCCATTAAAAAATCTCTTCAGGAAATAGAAGCTGAAAAGCAGCAAATTAAGGAAAACTCGAAACAGTTTTTTGAATATAATGATGAGGTTGTTTTAAATGTTAAGAAAAACACGACAGCTAAGCTATTGGAATACCTGGAGACGGCCAAATTATCAAATCAAAGCAAAAGCAGACTTTTACAAAAATCGGACGGTATTTTAAATGAAATATATGAATATGGCTATTTAAATCCTTTAAGTGAGCAAAAAATTGAAAATGTTGAAATAACCTTAAGACGCGGAAATTCAATCCAGAATATTCAGCCAAACAAACTTTTTAAAGCATCCCAAATATCAGCTTTTTTAAATACTAAATTTGGAAATCAGCCATTTTCAAAGGAGGAAAAAAATGTTTTAACCATTATTTCGAATGAATTAAAGCCGAACGTGACTTTTGATGAGGATTTCACCCAAAAAGCGTACGAAGAAAATTTAAGCCATATTTCCTATACAAAAGGACTGGTTGCTGAAAAAGAACGGATTATATTTAAAGGCGACATTGTTGAGGGAGAGAAATTGGTGAAATTAAATTCACTTAAAAGCGAGTTCGATTCGCAGGTATGGAGCAAATCAAATTCCAATTGGATTGTGTTGGGATATACGTTATTGGTGGCATTGTCATTTTTAATGCTGATACTTTTTTTAAGAAAATACCGACTTGATATTTTTGAAAATAACAACAAAGTGACCTTCATATTTTTTAATATGATATTGGTTATTTTGCTGATTACGTTGATTGTGAAATATGACGCCAAGTTTATTTATGTGGCGCCCATAGTGATATTGCCGCTGGTTTTAAAAGCTTTTTTCGATTCCAGATTGGGGTTATTCGCCCATACATTAACGGTATTGTTGCTTGGTTTTATTGTTCCTAACAGTTTCGAATTTGTTTTCCTGCAAATAATTGCCGGGATAGTGACCATTTTAACAATTTCGGAGTTGAATAAAAGAGCCAATTTATTTCTTTCTGTTTTGCAGATTACCTTTGTTTATTTTGTGGCCTATTTTGCTTTTTCTGTAATTCAGGAAGGGAATGCCCAAAATTTAAATTATGAAAAATTGACTTATTTTGCTATGAACGGGGCTGCAACTTTATTTGTTTTACCCTTAATTTATATTTTCGAAAAACTTTTTGGTTTGGTTTCAGATGAATCATTAAAAGAATTGTCGAATTCAAATTCCAAATTATTGCGTGAATTGGCTGAAAAAGCGCCCGGAACATTTCAGCACTCTTTGCAGGTAGCTAATTTGGCTGAAGCCTGTGCTATTGAAATTAACGCAAATTCAATGTTGGTGCGGACAGGGGCATTGTATCACGATATCGGCAAAATTGAAAACCCGATGTACTTCACTGAAAATCAGGTGACAAACGTGAATCCTCACAACGAACTTGAACCAACCGACAGTGCTAAAATTATCATTGATCATATCATCAATGGCGTAGAAATTGCGAAAAAGAATCATATTCCCGACAGAATTATTGATTTTATAAGAACACATCACGGAACTACATTGGTTTATTATTTTTTCAAAAAAGAAGAACTGAGCGGGAACGTTTTTGCAGAAAGTAATTTTCATTATCCAGGTCCAATTCCGTTTTCAAAAGAAACAGCCATATTAATGATGTGTGACTCTGTAGAGGCGGCGTCTAAAAGCATAAAAGAACCATCTGCCAAAGCGTTTGATGATTTGGTTGAAAAAATTGTAAATAAACAAATGGATGACGGCCAATTTATGAATGCTGATATTACTTTTAAAGAGCTGCAAACCATTAAAAAGGTGTTAAAGAAGAAGTTAAAGAATATTTACCATTTGCGAATTGAATATCCTGAATAAATAAGTACTTCTTTTCATTAAAAAAGTATGATAAATGTTGTGTGAATGCATTTGTAATGCTACATTTGCACTCGCAAAAATAAGTTCATAAAGCAAATATCAGGAGAGGTGCCGGAGTGGTAACGGAGCAGATTGCTAATCTGTCGACGGGTAACTGTCGCCAGGGTTCGAGTCCCTGTCTCTCCGCTTTTTATTTTTCGGGGTGTAGTACCGTGACAAGCACGGCATAAACTACGCTCAGTTGAATATTAGTTTACCACACCATCGGGGTGTAGCGTAGCCCGGTTATCGCGCCTGCTTTGGGAGCAGGAGGTCGCAGGTTCGAATCCTGCCACCCCGACAAATGGTCGCATAGCTCAGCTGGATAGAGCACCTGCCTTCTAAGCAGGCGGTCGAAGGTTCGAATCCTTCTGCGATCACTGAATCAATCATCAAAAGGCATCAAAACCTTGCAAAACCTAGGATTTGCAAGGTTTTGTATTTTTAGGATTATCAAAATATATGATAGAATATCATATATTAGGTCAACAAATCGGTCAACAAAATTCACACGTGAAATCTGTTGACCGGCAAGATTAAAAAAATGTGGGAGCGCCCGTAAATTCTAATGATTTTACATTTGTGATTTCATTAAAAACGGTCTGAATTGAATAAAAAATTTCAATAGTTTGATAAAGCCCGGTCAACAACATTGAACATATTTTCACTAATCCCGACAAAACCATAGTTGATTTGACTTTCGTCTAAAACAAAGTTTAACTTTAAAAGACGACAACTATGAAAACATCTACAACATTTTCTATCCTAATTTGGATAAATACCTCGCGTTTAAAAAACAACGAGGCAGAAATCTTTGCGAGAGTGACCGTAAACCTAAGACGTACCAATATCAGTCTGAAACGCAAGATAGACGTTGAATCCTGGAACAGATCCAAAGGTCGTGTTAAAGGCAATTGCAAGGAGGCGAGAACCTTAAATTTATACCTGGATCAAGAACAGGCCCGATTATTTGAATGCTATCAGGAACTTAGGGCAGAACAACAACTAGTAACGGCTCAGGCAGTCAAAGCACGGTTTTTAGGCTTGGACACCATCCACCATTCCCTTTTGGAGCTAATAGAATATCACAACACAACTATGGTAAACAAACTTCATTATGACACCATGCGCCATTACAAAACCAGCCAGCATTATTTAAGACTGTTTATGGAGCAAAAAATGAAGACTTCCGATGTTTATTTAAAGGATCTCAATTATGCCTTTGTCATCAATTTCGAAAACTTTCTGCGAGCCCATGTGCCTGCAGACTATAGAAATAAAATAGGGAACAATACCGTGATGAAGCATATCCAGCGCCTTCGAAAAATGGTCACCATGGCTTTTAAAATGGAATGGATTGTAAGGGACCCTTTCGTTAAATTTCAATCTTCTTTTGAAAAAAGCGAACGCGAATTTCTTTCGGAAGAAGAATTGCAAAGTATAGAAGCGTTTACATCTTCATTTGAAAGGCTTTCTTTGGTAAAGGATCTTTTTATTTTTAGTTGCTATACGGGCATTGCCTATGTTGATGTTATGACACTTACTAAGGATAATATTTTAAGGGGAATAGACGGGAACTTATGGATCATCACCAAGCGACAAAAAACAGGAACATCTGTTAAAATTCCCATTCTGGAGCAAACGCAATACTTGATTGATAAATACCACGACAGTGTCCGGGCGAATATAACAGGAACTTTGTTTCCGGTGATGTCAAATCAAAAAGTTAATAGTTACTTAAAAGAAATTGCCGAAGTCTGCGGCATTAAAAAGAACCTGACTTTTCATGTGGCCCGTCATACATTCGCAACCACGGTAACGCTTACCAACGGAGTGCCAATTGAAACCGTCTCAAAACTTTTGGGCCATACCAAACTGGCAACCACGCAAATTTATGCAAAGGTTATTGAGCGTAAAGTGAGCGATGATATGCAGGCTCTGCGATTTGTTTTGGATAAAAACAAAAAAGAAAATGAGTTGAAAAATGGTGAATCAATTGGTTAAGAGGGGTTTTATTTTTTAATCAATAGAAAAAGTTATTGTCAATTAACCATAGGAAGATATTTATTTCTGTTTTCATAAATCACCCATAAGTATATTGCAAGTAGTGGAAGGACAATCGTTAGTCCTTCTGGTGCTATGGTAAAATGAGTGAGCATGATGCCTGTCATTATGGGAGCAAGAATTACGGCTCCCAATGCCCTCACTTTTGGGAAGATAAATAAGATACCGCCTATGATTTCAGCAGCAGCAATAAGTGGCATAAGCCATCCAATCTGCATCATGGCTGTAAACATCTGCATGGAGTCCTCTGGCATGTCTTCTGGGACAGGCATATAGTTAAAAAATTTGTTAAGCCCTGCGTTAATGAACATCAATCCAAAAAGCAAGCAGAAGACGAAAAGAATTTTTTGTTTCATTGTTGTCGTTTTTAAAGTTAGTGTTGTATTTTCAATAGCCGCCAAAAGTCTCGTCTTGCGCAGTAGAGTGGGGCAGCACTTGACTTTGCAAGAACTCACCTAACTGAAAAATTCGAAGGAATTTTCAGAATATGCGAGAGCAATTACTTATGGCGATTGTGTGTGTCCTGCAATAGCAGTGCTCACAATTAGTGAAACTAAATGAAAAAATCCAAAAATACAAATATGAATTGAAAAAAAGTTGTTGGTTATTTGCTTTTACGAAACTCTTAAAATCTTTTCCATCTTCTTGCCTTTAGCCAATTCGTCCACTAGTTTATCTAAATATCTTACTTGTCTTGTTAAAGAGTTTTCAATTTCTTCAATTCGATAGCCACAAATAACCCCTGTAATTAATTTGGCATTGGGGTTCAATTTTGCTTTCTTGAAGAATGTTTCAAATGTTTCTTTATTGTCAATGAATTCTTGTAGTATTATGTCATCAAAACCGGTCAGCCACGCTATTACTTGATGTAATTCTTCTTTTGTCCTTCCTTTATTCTGCACTTTTGAGATATAGTGAGGATAAACTGATGCAAAAGACATTTTTGCAATACGGTCATTGTGTTCAGGGGTTGTTTTCATAGTTCAACTTTTTTAAACCACTTTTGTGCAGAAGATCTGCGATGCGGACAGCCGGGCCAGCAACAGGGTTGCCGTTTTCCTTCTTTTAATTCATTAATCATACGGAGAATATGTTCAGCTCTTGTTTCTGGTTTTTGACAATAGTAACCCAACAAATCCATTCGTTGCGTTGAATAGGCGTAAGGCTGTCCCACCGGTCAAGAATATTAGTATCGGTTTTCGAAGCACTTTCTTGTCGACTTGCAACAAACTTACTTAAATGCCTAAAACTTGAATTTACCACTTTACCCGCCATAAGTTACATACGCTGTTGTAAGCCGTTTTTAGTTGGCTGTTGTATTTGGTTTATGTCTAATTTTAAAGTTACAAGAATTAGCAATAAAGCACATTTTATTAGCTTCCTCGTGCAATTCGTTTGCTTTTTCAATCATTTTTGAGTCGGTGATTCTTACCATCGGGTTAAGCGTAACCGCGATGAATTTTCCACTTCCACTTTCAGTTTCCTCCATAATTCCTGTTGCATTGTCCAAATATTCAGTTACTACAATTTTGTGCACCGAACATAAATGTAGATACCAAAGCATATGGCAAGCTGACAAGGAAGATAAAAAAAAGTCTTCTGGATTATATCTTGTCTTATCTCCCAAGAATGAAGGGTCAGATGAACCATTAATTCCGCCATATTTCCCGTCAGCTATGATTATATGGTTTCTGTTATAAGACTTGTAATTCAGGGTTCCTTTTCCCTCATTTCCCGTCCATTCAACTTTTATTTCATAATTGTGTTTTTTCATTTCTATTTTAAATTCTATCGGTTTCTTTAAATGGCTTACAACGTGTTTGTTTAATGATTTGCACAACGTAAAAACCAAATATTTTTCCACCATAGCAATATTTTTATTAAATTCTTGTCGGTTCGTTATTTAGTTTAAATGTAAGCATAAATTATATGTGCTTGTCTGTAGTTTTTAGTCAGATTTTTATCGAAATACTCGATTGGTCGCGTAATCTGAAATTGTATCAGACTTTCCATTGTAAATAGAATTAGGAAAATTTTCCCTAATCAGCTTCCTAATATGAAAATCTGTTATATCTCGTAATAGTATTTTAATATTAAAACCCTTTGCTGGTATGATCATTGTCATATGATCGCAATTATTTTTATGACTACATTTTTCGTCTTTTAACAGATCACGAATGTTATTTCTCAATAAGTCAACATTTTGTTTGAGAATCTTTTCAGAAGAATAATTCTCACGGGCTGAACCAATTCTTACTAAATCAAATTTTATGTCCATATAATTTAATTATTTTTTTATTCCACTTGAGTGTAATTCTGGATTTGAGTTTGAAATCCAACTCTTAATTTATCATAAATTTACATTTTTTAATTCGATTTATTATTTTATCATGAATCTCGAAATTACAGGTAACGGTTTTTGTATTATGATTTATGCGACTAAAAAATCAAAGATTTTGCTGCCGTTGCAATATTACTATTGAATGTTTGTCAGTTTGTACTAAATCCGATTTAAGCATAAATTATATACATATTAACTAAAGAGCTATTCAGATGATGATTTGCGAACCGTCGTAAAGGCGAGACTCGTTTGGCCTGCCCTGAGCTAACCGAAGGGTACGGTGGTGGATAGCCAATACCCCACAAACAATTTTAGTTGTTGAAGAATTACAAACTTGGCTAACTGGTTTATAGAAATCATAAATATTTAGTGGAAAAAAACGCCCATTCTCATCCCAATATTCATTTATAATGGAAAAAAAAGCCCAATAATTGCCTTTTAGTGGAAAATAAAGTATAGTTTTGCTTCAATAAAGCACCACTAATGGAAAATTTTGTCCCAACACATCTTCAAGAAATTATTTATTCATCGAGCGATAAAAAAGTGAGAAAACAAATTGCTATGCTTGAAAATACAGGTAAAATTAAAAAAATTGCACCTCGTATCTTCACTTCCAACTTTATTGATACTGATGAAATTATTATAAAAAGGAATATTTTTTCTATTTTAGGTAATTTATATCCGGGTGCATTATTAAGTCATCGCTCGGCAATAGAATTTAAACCAACAACCACAGGACAAATATTTGTTACCTATACCTACACCAAAAAAATAGAATTGCCCGGAATAACAATTCGTTTTATGGAAGGTATTGGAGCAATTGAAGGCGACAATTCATTTTCGGGAGAACTATTTGTATCTCAACAAGAAAGAGCCTTTTTAGAGAACCTACAACCATCAAGAAAATCGGGGCCAGAATCTAAAACAATTTTAATTTCTGAACTCGAAAATAAACTAGAGAAAATAGTACAAGTAAAAGGCGAAGAAGGTTTAAATCAAATTAGAGATATGGCGAAAGTAATCGCTGATAAATTAGGAATGCAAAGTGAGTTTGAGAAATTAAACAAGCTTATTAGCGCATTATTATCTACACAACCATCAAAAATATTATCATCTCCACGAGCGATTGCAAGAGCATTTGGAAATCCTTATGACCAATCAAGAATAGAATTGTTTGAGACATTATTCCAAGAATTAAAACAAAGAGAATTCAAAAATGTGATAGATAGAAATACAACGAATACTGCTTTTCAAAATTTTGCTTTTTTTGAATCCTATTTTTCCAATTATATCGAGGGAACTCGATTTGAAGTTATTGAAGCAAAAAATATTATCGAAACCGATACGCCAATGTTCAATAGAGACGAAGATTCTCACGACATATTGGGAACGTATAAATTGGTAAGTAATAAAATCGAAATGAATGTTACGCCAACTTCTCCAGAGGAATTCATTAATATTCTTCAATACAGACATCGGTTGCTTTTGGAAGCGAGAATATCAAAAATGCCAGGCGTATTTAAAGATAAAAACAATCGTGCTGGAGAAACATTTTTTGTCGATTTCGAATTAGTAAAAGGAACATTAATAAAAGGTTTTGATTTTTACAAAGCACTAACAGACCCATTTGCAAAAGCGGCTTATATTATGTTTATGGTTAGTGAAATCCACCCATTTTTGGACGGTAACGGAAGAATTGCAAGAGTAATGATGAATGCCGAATTAGTCAAAGCAGAACAAACAAGAATAATAATTCCAACAGTATATCGTGATGATTATTTAGGAGCTTTACGAAGATTAACAAGGCAACAAGATCCACTAGCTTATATAAAAATGTTGCAACGAGCACAAGAGTTTAGTGCAATACTAAAAGCAGATAATATCGAAGAATTAGAATCGCAATTAGAATCAAGTAATGCTTTCAAAGAACACGATGAAGCCAAATTAAAGATTATCCGATAGCCTTTATCAACCCATTATCGCATTCAGCTGTACAAAAGCCGTCTTTTGGATATATCGGATCAATTTGTGCCAATGATATCGGTTTGTTAGTGCCAGTGATATCGGTTTGAATTGTGCCACTTTTGAAAAATCAAGTACAAAAAACAGATTATTTAATCAAACTTACCTTTTCGCTCTTTATATTTTAGGGGTGCAGCATCCGCCTTAATGGCAAATAAAAATACTTAAAAATACACCTATAATTTCGGTGTTCCCACAGGGGTCAGCTTGCTCCGGAATATCCATACAGTTATTCCGGTTGAGGAGCTCGATAATTATATGGATGCACTTGAAAAATCCAGTGTTGAAGGAAATATTGGACAATTTACTGTATTTCATTCTAAATTAGTTAAGGAAAGCTTAAAAGGAACGCCAATTGCCTAATTAAAAAAAAAAGCCCCTTAAAAAGGCGCTTTTCATTTAATTTTATCTTTTTTAAAAGCTAGTGTAACGATTATCATTGTTACATGCTGGCTTTATTCATTTTTATCCGATATTATTTTTTAAGTGAAACATTTAAAAAGAAGAATATTACGAAAGTAAAACACAAATATATGAAGATATCTCCTATAATTGAATACACAGTGATAATTCTATGAACAGGTAAGTTGGCTGTCATTACCTTATTATTTTTATCAAAACTACTCATTTGCGAAATCATTTCTCCATAGGGTGTTATAGCTGCTGAAAGTCCAAATCTTGTTGACCGTACTATTGAATGTCCTTGTTCAATTGCTCTAAAAGCAGACATTCTTGTATGTAAAGGGTCAATTCCACGCCAATCTGATGATGGAACAGCGACAATATCGGTTTTTAAATTTCCAAATTCTTGTGCGATATATGGAAAATCATAATCATAGCAAATTGCTCCGCCAATTTCGCTTTCAGATACTCGAACCGTCTTAAAAGGTTTTGTTCCTTTAATTGCAGGTTCTCCCGGAACAGGTTGATGTTTTAAATATGAGTATTCTGTTTCTCCATTTTTGTTAATAAAAACAAATTTATTTTCATATTGGAAAGGTTTTTCAGAAATCGGCATTACATAAGATGCAACAATTGAAATATTTTTCTTTTTAGCTATCGTTTTTATTAAGTTAATGGTGGTTGTTTCGTCATCTGCTAAAGTAAAAAATGATGCTTCATTCCAAACAATTAGTTCAGCCCCAAAATCAGCCGCTTTTTCTGTCTTTTTGAGTAAATCAGAAATTACTTTGCCGTTACTTTCTTTTGTTGGCAAAGGTAAACCGCTAACTTCTGAATTTGTACCTACTGCAGCAACTGTCATTGTTTTAACGCCTTTTGATTTTCCAATATCAATACGCAGTGAGCCAAAAATAATAATAAGTAATAAGCTTAAAATTGGCAGATAAAAGGATAACAAAGTTGTTTTTCCTATTGTAATTATTTTGGCAATTGAAACATTTACCCAATAGATAAGAAAACTTAATCCTGCCATTCCAAATATAGAGGTAAACTGCATTACATTTATGCTATGAGATTGCGAATATGCCATAACTCCCCAACTTGCAAAAGGTGTAAATGTGTATTGTATCCATTCCATAATTGTCAGAATTACAGGAAATAAAAATATAGACCATTTGTTTTTTTTATACTTATCCCAAATTAAATAAGCCGGTAAATGAAACAAACTTATCGGAACAGAAAAAAGAAATATCATTGCGTAAGGTATCGGTGGCGTAACAATTTTCAGAACCACCAGCGACCAAGCGACAATTAACGCTAAAACAAAGTATAATCTGGTTTTCCAACCTTTTGTAACGCTTAAATAGATTAAAAACGGAACTACCGAGAACCATGCAAAAAAATCTACACTGTAAGACATATGCGTGAGTGCGAAACTCACAATTCCAATAGCCAAAAACCATACAGATTTGATGCTGTTTAACGACAAATGTATTTTTTTCATTTTCTATCAAATTTAGTTTCAGCAAAACTAAAGTGATAAAAAACATTTACCATTAACATTTGATAAAAAGCAATTAATTCATCAAATCTTTTCGCAATCTACTTAAAGAAATGTTTGTAATTCCTAAAAATGAAGCAATATCTGAATGTGGAATTAGATTTTCTAAAGTTCTATATTTTTTTCGAAATTCTATTAATCTTTCCTTTGCTGTCAATGTAGCAAGTCCGATTTCTTTTTCAACTTTTGAGATAAGTTCATTTTGAAGGACTGTATTTGCAAAATTTCGGATTTCTACATTCTCAATCATTAATTTTTCAAATTCTTTAGCGTTAATTGATGCCAATTCCAAATCCGTTAAAGCTTTAAAATATAGGTTAGAAATATCCTTAGAAGTTCTTATTTGGTATGGTGATAAAATACTGTTTTCAATGAATAATGATATAGTAATTTCGTATGCGTCAGGATTTATGAGGTAACTTTTACAAACACCTCTTAGGATGAAATATTCCTTTTCATTTCGTTTATTTCTGTAAATAAATGTTTCTCCTTTTTCGAAAGTTTCAAATTTCAGCAAACTTTCAATTTCTTTAAATGATTTTTCCGACATTGGAAAAACTTCATCAATAATATTTTTTACTTTTTTATTCACGATGTTTGTTTTCTTATGCTTGCAGGTAATGTTAGCGGGTAATTGTTTTATTAATTTTCCACAATAGGATTGAATTTATTAATGTTAAAATTGTAAACCCTTTTTCAAAAGTTGTTTTTGCAAATAAATTACCAAATGTATTTAAAACAAAGATTGCAAAGAAAATCCATAAAGTAATTGAAACGGTTTTCTTTTCAAAAAACGGTTTTATAAAAACTCCTTTCTGTAAAAGGACAAAAATGAAAAATGAGTTAATCAATATTGAAAAAGTTTCAAAAACGTACATTTCTTCATCTGTTTTCAATTTTCCTCCCCAAGTTATTTCATAAGGTATTATTTTTAATAGAATTAAAATATGAAATAATATGGCGACTATTGAAATGCTTGTTAATATTTTTATATACGCTGATTTATTTAAAACCCCGCTTTTGCAAAACGGCTGTGTGTGTGGTTTATTTTGCATTCACCTTTATACTGTTGTAATAAATTGTAGTAGTTGCTTCAAAAGCAGAATCTGTTCCTACAATTGTCCAAAGTTCTCCATTTGAATTAGAAATAACACGAATTGGGCTTGTTGTTCTTAAAACTTTAAATTTGTAAACAAAAAACTCTGTGCCATTAGCAAAATTACCTATAAGTTTCATATCTGCACCATCTTGCAATTGATTTCCTTTATCTATATTCATACGGTAATCGTTTGAACTATCCAATATTTTCAGCGGCTCATTTGTAGCAGCCCCCGCTTTTATGTATACGCCTTCACCTGGTGAACCGCCCACTCCAAATGCACCACTTGCGACATTAGTTGCAATTTTCACCTTCTTTAATAAAATAATCTTGCTTGTTTAAATTTCTCTTTGTCGTTTTTTGTATGAATATTTCAATCTCATCATCAGTTAAAATATTGTAGGATTTTAGATAGTTTTTAATCATTATTTGTCGGCTGTTCTTTTTTGGAATGTATTTTTGCCAGTATGTTTATAGTCATTTCTGTTTTTTAATATGTCGCACAACCGAGTTTGTATTATGATTTGTGCAAAGTAAAAATTAGAGATTTTTCAGACGTAGCAAATCGATTGTTAAATGTTTGTCGGTTTGTACTAAATCAAATTTAAGCATAAATTATATACGGCTTAAGTAGTTTTTTTATCTTTTAATGTACATTACGGCAGAATCTTCGATGTATTTATTAGGCTTAAATTGTAATATAAAATTTTCTTTTACTAATGCCAAATCTATTTTAAGGTTCTTAGCCTTGTTTACAAATTCAGATGAAAATTTATTTGGATCTGTATATTTAGAAAATAGTTTTTCATATTTCTCAATGTTGACAAGCATTCTACCTGTAAGTTCTCCAAATCGAATTCGAACAGATTGAACCTGATACATATAGGTTTCTACATTTCCCATCCAATTTGGATTGTTACCGTTCTCAAGATACTTTAATTTTTCAAGTATCTTATCTTTACAATAAACTTTAAAGTTATCTATATCATTATCCAATGTTGCAATCAAAAAAGTATCATATTTAGCTTTATCAATTTCATAGAACAAAATCTGATTATCTACCAACAATTTATATTCAGCTTGTAATTTTCAAAACAAAAAACGCAAAAATACCAACCTCAACGCTGAAGAACTGGAAGCACGCTATGGAGGCCGTGTTAGAAGTAGATTGAGAGAGATGTTTAATCTCATTGGCTTTGACGAATCATCAAAAGATAAACGGCTTTGAGATTAAACATTCACTTAAACCAAAAACCAAGAAAATATGAATATAGTGCATAAAAAAACCAGTTGCTGTTTTAGCGAAATGAACTGTTGGCACGTTGGCAGAAATTTCTTAACCCATCATATTTTTTATGAATCTATTAATCAAAATCTTTTCAATTTCCACCACAGATAAAATCCGGTTATTGAAAGAAAAGGCCCTGATAGTCCAATGAAGCTGTACAGAATTTTAATCCAAATCCCTCCAAATTCTCCAAAGTGAATTGGCGTAACCAGACTGTCAAGTTTTTTCAAAAAAGAAGCTTCACTTATTTTTTGATAAGAAAGAGTTTTTCCAGTTTTATAATCAAACAGGAAAGAATTAAAAAAATTACTAAAGAAAAAAGCATCTTTTTGATAATTTCCATAGATCATTATTTCAGCGGTTTCCTGCTTTGGCAGACGAATATAGGTTGGAGTGAACTCGGGA